>Ga0209370_1000277_pt1 | contig 89290 bp, 71 predicted proteins | sample AgamicAtPrz_FD_187164 | JGI IMG/M metagenome (GOLD analysis project Ga0209370, IMG submission 187164) | Agave microbial communities from Guanajuato, Mexico - At.P.rz (SPAdes) (version 2) | ecosystem: Host-associated > Plants > Phyllosphere > Phylloplane/Leaf | place: Guanajuato, Mexico...
CAGCACGCGCGTCACCGCGCCCTGGAAGCTGCCGGAGAAGCGCTCCGGATGCAGCTCCGAGACGAAGAACTGCGCGATGTCCTCGGGGAAGTCGGCATGGCGCCAGGCGCGGCCGGTCATCTTCAGCCGCGGCAGCGGATAGGTCGCCGCCATCGTGAAGCCCAGCGGGCGCAGCACGCGGGTGATGGCGGCCTCGCCGGGCGGCAGCGCGCCGCTCGGCCACGCCACCGTGCGCAGCGCGCCATGGTCGAACACCAGTTGCAGGCCTTCGCGCTGCAGGTCGGCGACATAGGCTGCCGCCATCGGCACGCGCTGCGTGACGTCGAGGAACAGCGCCATGTTCAGCGCCTGCGCCAGCTCCGCGCGGGAGACGCGCTCCCCTGCCGCCTTCAACAGACCGGGCACGACATGCAGCCGCTCGAACGCGGCCTGCGCCGCGTCCAGGCCCAGCGCACCGCGCAGCAGCGCGAAGACGCCGCTGCCGGCGGCCTCGGCCACGCGCAGGCTCAGCGCGCTCTGCGCCTTCAGTTCTCCCGCGCGCTCAGACATCGAACTTCACGCCCTGCGCCAGCGGCAGCTCGCGCGAGTAGTTGACGGTGTTCGTGGTACGGCGCATGTAGGCCTTCCACGCGTCCGAGCCGGACTCGCGCCCGCCGCCGGTCTCCTTCTCGCCGCCGAAGGCGCCGCCGATCTCCGCGCCCGAGGTGCCGATGTTCACGTTGGCGATGCCGCAATCGGAACCGCTGGCGCTGACGAAGGTCTCGGCCTCGCGGATGTCGTTCGTGAAGATGGCCGAGGACAGGCCCTGCGGCACGTCGTTCTGCAGCGCGATCGCTTCGTCCAGCGTCTTGTACTTCAGCGTGTACAGGATGGGCGCGAAGGTCTCGTGCTTGACGATGTCCGTCTGCGCCGGCATGCGGACCAGCGCCGGCACCGCGTAGAACGCCTCCGGATACTGCGACGCCAGCGCGCGCTCGCCGCCGCTGACTTCGCCGCCCTGCTCGCGCGCGGCCTTCAGCGCCGCCTGCATCGCGTCGAAGGCGCCCTGGTCGATCAGCGGGCCGATCAGGTTGCCGGGCTCGACCGGGCTGCCGATCTTGAGCTGCGCGCGGGCGCGGTCCAGTCGAGCGACGAGCTCGTCATGGATGGACTCGTGCGCGATGACGCGGCGCGTCGTTGTGCAGCGCTGGCCGGCGGTGCCGTAGGCGCCGAACAGGATGCCGCGCACGGCCAGGTCCAGGTCGGCGCTCGGGGTCACGATGATCGCGTTGTTGCCGCCCAGCTCGAGCAGGCAGCGGCCGAAGCGCGCCGCGACGCGCGGACCGACCGCGCGGCCCATGCGGGTCGAGCCGGTGGCGGAGACCAGCGCGACGCGCGTGTCGTCGACCAGCGCCTCGCCGACGGCCGCGCCGCCGATGAGGACCTGCGACAGATGCGCCGGCGCGCCTTGATAACGGGCGACGGCCTTCTCGAACAGGGCCTGCGTCGCGAGGGCCGTCAGCGGGGTCTTCTCGCTGGGCTTCCACACGCAGGTGTCGCCGCAGACCAGCGCCAGCGCCGAGTTCCACGCCCACACCGCGACCGGGAAGTTGAAGGCCGAGATGATGCCCACCACGCCCAGCGGCAGGTACTGCTCCATCATGCGGTGGCCGGGGCGCTCGCTGGCGATGGTCAGGCCATGCAGCTGGCGCGACAGGCCGACGGCGAAGTCGCAGATGTCGATCATCTCCTGCACTTCGCCCTCGCCCTCGCTGGTCACCTTGCCGGCTTCCAGCGACACCAGGCGGGCGAGCGCGGCCTTGTTGGCGCGCAGTTCCTCGCCGAACAGGCGGACCAGCTCGCCGCGCTTGGGCGCCGGCACGGTGCGCCAGGCCAGGAAGGCCTGCTGCGCGCGGGCGATCGCGGCGGTCATGTCGGCGGCCTTGGCCTCGTGGACCGCGCCGATCACCGCGCCGTCGATCGGGCTGCGAACGGTCATGGAGCCGCCGGTGAAGGCGGCGCTCGGCACGCCCAGGGCGGCCAGCAGGTCGGTGGTGGTAGTCATCGCGGGATTCTCCTTCAGCCGATCGATTCGACCTGGCGCGACTGCTGATAGGCCTTGCCGAAGCGGTTGGCGAGGAAGTCCGGCAGCGCGACCTCTTCCTGGCGGATGAATCCGGACTGCGGCAGCTTGCCTTCGCGGAACAGGTCGACCGCGGCGCAGATGCCGGCGGCGGTGGTGATCTGGATGGCCGACAGCGGCTGCTCGCCATCGCGCTCGGCGAAGATCTTGCGGGCGAAGACCTCCTGCATCAGCACGCCGTTCTTCATGCCCGAGACGGTCACGAACACCAGGACCACGTCCTGCATCGTGGCGGGCATGCTCTTGCGCATGATGTCCTTGAGCTTCTCCTGGTCGTTCTTCAGCGCCAGGTCGTCGAGCAGGAACATCATCAGGTCGCGGTGACCCGGATAGCGGACGGTCTTGTAGTCCAGGTTGCGGACCTTGTTCTCCCAGGTCTCGCACAGCGTGCCCAGGCCGCCGGAGGTGTTGAAGGCCTCGTACTCGACGCCGTCGAGCGAGAAGTGCTCCAGGCCCTCGAGCGGCAGCGCGGAGATCGCGGCGCCGTCGTGGATGGCCTCGCAGGGGTGGCAGTACTCGTTGATGAGGCCGTCGACCGACCAGGTCAGGTTGTACTTCAGCGCATTGGTGGGGAAGGCGGGCAGCGCGCCGACGCGCATCTTCACGTCCTGGAGCGAATCGAAGCGCTTGGCCAGGTGGTGCGCCACGATGCCGATGAAGCCGGGGGCGAGGCCGCATTGCGGCATGAAGGCGGTCTTGGCGCCTTGGGCGATGCGCTTGATCTCCTTGGTGGCGGCCACGTCCTCGGTCAGGTCGAAGTAGTGGCAGCCGGCTTCCAGCGCCATGTGCGCGGCGGTGATCGCCAGGTGGTACGGCAGCGCGTTGACCACGACGTCATGGCCGCGCAGCGCCGCGGCGAGCTGGCCCTTGTCCTCGGTGTCGACGGTCTTCGTCGACAGGCCCTGGCCGGCCAGGTGCTTGAGCGCGGCGGCGTTCTTGTCCATCACGGTGACCTGGTAGTCGCCGCTGCCCTGCAGCAGTCGCGCGATCGTCTGGCCGATGTGTCCGGCGCCCAGCAATGCCACTTTCATGTCGTGCTCCTTGTGATCCTGGAAGAAGAGGTCCCGGCGCGCGCAGCACGCCGGAGAGATGCGATGGCCGCAGTGTCGGAACCTCTGCTGACGAAAGAAAGCGCGACTTCGACGAAAAACGCCTCTATGCTGACGATTCGTCGGCGTGATCATTCATTCCGGCGAAAACAAGGGTTTATCCCGAGCACTTCATCACGATTCGCCGAGGCCCTCATGAACGCGAAGAAGAGCGCGCCCCTGCCCTCGCCCGCAACGCCGGCGACGCTGCGCGACCAGACCGACCGCGAACTGATCGCGCTGCTGCAGGCGAATGCCCGCGCGAGCACCGCTGACCTCGCCCGCCAATTGGGCGTGGCACGCACCACGGTGGTGGCGCGGCTGGCGCGGCTGGAGGCGGAGGGCTTGATCGCCGGCTACACGGTGCGGCTGGGCGGCGAGGCAGTCGAGCGGGGCGTACAGGCCTTCGTGGGCATCACGGTGCAGCCACGCGCGGGGCGGGAAGTCGTGAAGCGGCTCTCCCGGCTGCCGGAACTGCGACAGCTGGCGTCGGTCAGCGGGGAGTTTGACTACATGGCGACGCTGCGCGCCGACAGCACGGCGCGGCTGGACGCGCTGCTGGACGAGATCGGCGAGATCGAAGGCGTGATCAAGACGCACACCTCCGTCCTGCTGGCGCTGCGGGTGGACCGGAGCGCCTGAGGGCCGGCGCGGCCGCGGGACGGGCCACGTGACGGGAAGTGACCACCGTGACGTCGATCACGGGCGGGCATGTCCTGCTCGTCAAGCCCGCGTAACGCTGTGTTTTTGACGCATTCGGCAGTCAACGGCGCAAGTTGGCACGCCGTTTGCACGACATGAGCTGACAGCTCCAGGAGCGCACCATGTCGAAGCCATCCGTCACCGCCAAGCATGTCCCGCCGATCTTCCTCGGCATGAAGGCCGTCGCGATCCTCGCGGTCGCCTGGGGCGCGGTCTATCCGGCGCTGCTGTGGGGCCTGGGCGCCGTGCTGCCCTGAGCCCGGCGGCAAGCCTCGCTGGAGTTCCGCCATGAAAGCCCCCGCCCGCCTCGGCGGCGCGCACGTACCCGCGCCGCGCCCCGCGTCCGATCACCGCTGGCGCCGCGTCCTGCTGCGGGCGCTCGGCATCGCCGTCGCCCTGCTGGCGCTGCTGGCCGCGCTGGCCTGGCTCGACCATGCCGAAGGCGACCTGCGCCAGGTCCGGGCCTCGCCGACGGCCCCGGTCCCGCCCGCATTCGCCCCGTCGCCGACAACGGTCTCTTGATCCGGACGGCACTGGTGAGCCGCTCCCGGCGCGGGCATAGTCCGCGCCGACAAGGAGCGACTTCACCATGTGGGCACTGATCCTCGGATTGATCCTGTTCCTCGGACCGCATTCGGTCCGCATCGTCGCGCCGGCCTGGCGCGACGCCCGCCTCGCCGCCTGGGGCGAGCGCCGCTGGAAGTTGAGCTACACCGCGGCCTCCCTCGTCGGCCTGCTGCTGATCGTCTGGGGTTATGGCCAAGCGCGGCTGGATCCGCATCCGCTCTGGGCCACGCCGCGCGGCATGAATCACCTGGCGGGGCTGCTGATGCTGGGGTCGCTGATCCTTCTGGCGGCCGCCTACGTGCCGCGCAACCACCTCAAGGCCAGGCTGGGCCACCCGATGGTGCTGGCGGTGAAGCTCTGGGCCCTGGGTCACCTGCTGGCCAACAACACCGTCGCGGACCTCGTGCTGTTCGGCGCCTTCCTGGTCTGGGCGGTCCTGGACTTCCGCTCGGCGCGGCGTCGGCCCGAGCCACGCCCGCCGGCCGGCACCGTGCGCGGGACCGCGATCGCGGTGGCGATCGGCGTCGTGGTCTGGATCGTGTTCGTGGCTGGACTGCACCGCGCGCTCATCGGCGTCAGCCCGTTCCCGACCGTCGGATGAAGGAAGCCCCGCGCGCTGGCGGGGCCCCTCGAGCGCGCCCGGCGCCGCGGATCAGAGACTGCGCTTGCGCTGCAGCACCAGCAGCCAGAAGCACACGCCGGCCAGCGCCAGCCCGCCGAAGAACTGCGGATGCAGCGCCGCATGCAAGACCTGCGGCAGGCCGTCGCGGGCGAAGTCGGGGAAGCGGAACAGCATGTCGAAGAAGTCCTGCATGTCGAGCCGCCCGTCGCCGTTGGACTCGACCAGCCGGGTGCCGCTCTGCACCCAGGCGCTGGCGACGCCTTCCATCTGCGTCTTGAGCAGCTGCTTCAGCGTCTGGGCGACGGGCTCGTCCTTGTAGATCTTGAGGAAGGCGCCCACGCCGATCACCAGCAGCGGCGCCCCCCAGCGCCGGAGCCAGGCCGAGGCGGCCATCAGCGCCAGCGCGATCGGCGCGATCCACAGCGACGCCAGCACCACGCCGACGACCAGCCGCAGGCTCAGCCAGAGCGTGGCCTGGAACAGCGCGGCCCACTGCGTCTGCTGCAGCGCCGAGAGGCCGAACTCCTTGAACGCCATCGCCGAGCCGACGACCACGCCACCGGCGACGCCGAGCAGCACGGCGACCGCCGGCATCAGCACGCCGTGCGCGACGATCGGCGCGCCCAGGCTCGCCGCATGGCTGCCGGGCAGCGAGGACCAGAACTCGATCGAGCGGTCCTGCTGGTCGCGCCTGGCCAGGCCCAGCAGCTGGTAGCCGGAGACGGCCATGGCCAGGGTCAGCACCAGCGCGACCGTCAGCAGGCCGGCGATCAGCGCGACCGGCTCCGGGCTGGGCACGTCGATGCCGTCGACCTGGCTGAACGGCACCAGCGCCAGCAGCACCAGGATGGGCACCAGCACCAGGCCGAGCCAGGCGCGCTTGTATTGCAGCCACTCGCGCAGCAGCAGCGTGTTGAAGAGCGTCATGGGATGTCCTTGAGGAGGGGTCGCGGGTCAGGCCGATTCCGGCGTGCGCGCCTGGATCTCGGGCTTGCGGGTCAGGGCCATGAACAGGTCCACGAGGCTGGGGCGCACGCGCTGTCCCAGGTGGGCGACCGTGTCCGGCGCGACGCCGTCGAACAGCGCGGCCGGCCGGCCCTGCACGCGGTAGCGCAGCAGCGGGTGGTTGGCCGCGACGGCCTCGGCGGCCTCCGGATCGTGCGACAGCGCGACGAAGCGCTCGTCCATCTCCGCCAGCGAGATGTCCAGCACCAGCCGGCCCTCGTCCAGCATGATCACGTCCGACAGCAGCGACTCGACCTCCTCCACCTGATGGGTGGAGATCAGCACGGAGCGCTCGCCGTCGCACCACTCGTCGATGAGCATCTCGTAGAAGCTCTTGCGCGACATCACGTCCAGGCCGAGCGTGGGCTCGTCCAGGATCATGAGCTTCGCGTCGATGGCCGCGACCAGCGCCAGGTGCAGCTGGGTGACCATGCCCTTGGACAGGTGCTTGACCTTGTCGTTCTCGCCGACGGAGGTGCGGCGCAGCAGCTGGCGGGCGCGCTCGGTGGAGAAGCGCGGCTGCAGGCCGGCCATCAGGCGGATCAGCTCCGACACCCGCGCCCAGGTGGGCAGGACGGCGACGTCGGGGATGTAGCAGAGCGAGGTCAGCAGCCGGGCGCGGTCCGCATGCGGGTCCAGGCCCAGCACGCGGAGCTGGCCGGTGGGCTGCTTCAGGCCGACCAGCGTCTTCATCAGCGTGGTCTTGCCGGCGCCGTTGTGGCCGAGCAGGCCGACGACGCGGCCGGCGGGGATGGAGAAGGTCAGGTCCTGCAGGGCCGCCTTGCGGCCGTAGTGGAGGCTCAGGTGGCTGGCCTCGATGAGCGTCTTCATGCGTCCTCCCAATTCAGGTCCTGGGGGCGGAGGCCCAGGCGGCGAAGTTTCTCCCGCAGGCGGGGCCATTCCTCCTGGAGGAACTGCTCGCGCTCGCTGCGCAGCAGCCGGACGCGGGCGCCATCGCGGACGTACATGCCCAGGCCGCGGCGGCTCTCGACCAGGCCCTCGTCCACGAGGGCCTGCAGCGCGCGGCTGACGGTCAGCGGATTGATGAGGTACTGGCTGGCGAGCGCGCGCACGGATGGCAGCGCCTCGCCCTCCGGGGGATCGCCGTCCAGCAGCTGCGACGCGAGGCGGTCGGCGAGCTGCTGATAGATCGGCGCTTGATCGTTCCAGCTGTGCATGACGCGAGGCGCCGTGGCGCCGGTGTGTTGCTGATGTAGCACACCATATCAACCGGCCCCGGCCCGCCCCCAGCGGGGGGCGACAGACTGCAGAAATGGGGGGATGAAGCGGGGAACTGGATGCCCGTCGGTTCGCGCTGAGTCTAGAACTGTTTACTCAGCTCAAACGTCTCAGCGTGGCGTTAGCCAGTGGCGCTTCCAACAGTTGGCTGTAACCTCCATGCTCCTTAGAGCTGGAGATGAAGATCCGGCGCGCAGCGCGGCTCGCACCAAGGTAGACGCGCGACACATAGCGACGTCGCGCGCCCTGGCCCTGGTCTTCATCGTAGTCCGCGCTGTCTGCGTGGATTAGGAAGACAGTGTGGAACTGAAGACCTGCCACGAACTCAGGCATGCTGAACACACACTTGTTCTTCGCATACCGGAGTTCTTTGAGATCTTCGCGAGTGGTAATGGCGACGAACTTGTCCTGCACGCGACCCGCGGCTCGAATCTTGTCGAACATCGACTCATTCAGGCAAAGGACCGCCACCTGTCTTCCTCCACCATCTATCTCGCGGGCGAGGCGGTTCGCCTCCATAAAGACGCAGTCGACCAGCTTAATGTCGGTGTCGTAGACGGTAAGAGTCGGAGCGTCGCCGCTGGGCTGGTGAGATTCCGCGACGTAAGTTGCGTACTCACCCTCCAAATCCATGGCCGGGAAGGACGCATCAATTTCGCGGAGGAACGCTGTAATTTCAGGTGTCGAGCGATAGACTTGCTTGAGTTCGGTCAGCACAGATTCCCCCACGCCTGGGTTTCGGAACCTCTCCATGCCGCCGCTGACAGCCACGTCGTTTGAACCTTGTTTGAGGTCGTAAGCCATCAGCAAAGGACAGCTTCCTTTGACGATCGCTCGTGGCTTAAAAAGGTTGTGAAGAAGCATGGCCTCTGGGCGGGTGAAGTAATGGTACTCATCGACAAACACTAGGTCGAACCCATCGCGCTCGCGCAGAGCGCCCCATTCATGGGTGCCAAGATAGCGTGCGAAGTCGGCAACCATCTGGTCCATGCTCAGCATTTTCTCGCCGCGCAACAGCGTGCGGTACAGATCATGGATCTCAAGCACGACACGGCGGTACGGCTCGGTCGGCAGCACCATCTGCCAGGGCTCCCTGGAGCCCAGCGCATAGCGATTGGCCTCGTGCGTGTCCTTCTTGATCGATTCCAGGTCCAGCACGCAGGCGAACTCGTTCATGAGCTCGTCGATGAGTGAAGGATCTGTGGAGCAGCTCTTCAGACGTTTAACGAGATCCGGGCAGCCTGGAAATAGGTCCACAGCGATGCGTGCGTCCTTAAGGACTTGGCCGATCGCGCTCTCGATGAGCATGCGCTGGTACTCGCGTCCTTCGCGGCCGTCCAGCGACAAAGGACGTAGTCCCTTCTTCTCGTACCCCAACTTTTCCTGCGCCAGCTCGTAGATCGTCCCGATCCACAGCTTGGGCTGCCCCGAAGGAGTCTTCATCGTCGCCCATCGTTCCGTCGGATCGAGCGCATGAAGCATGTCCCGCACGACCGTGTGAGCCAGCGCAGAGCTGTGGGTAAGGAAAGCGAAGGTCTTGTCGCCATCGCTGTCGGCATACAGGTCGCGAAGACACTTCACCGCCATAGATTGGGTCTTACCGGTGCCAGCGGCGCCGCGCAGCCGAACAGGGCGGTCATGCGGCTGGTCGACAAACTTCCGCTGTTCGGGATTCAAGCGCTGGTCGTACCACTCCTGCAACGTTCCTGCACTGGAGAGCCAGACTCCCAGCGGCTCCGACAGCAGCACGCCGAAGTTCCCCACGGGAGGAGCGGTCGGAGGCTCCGTCAGCAACGCGCCAAGTAGGCCATTCATGGCCCGATTAAAGAGGCCATGATCCTCAGGCACACGATCCAGCTCTTCCGGATTAGTAGTGACGCCAAAGGCGAACAGGTTGTTTGATCCATTGGGCGACTGGTCAAAGTACACCCGATGCATGGTCTCGCGCGACGATTGAGCATAGACCGAAAGCCGAGAGGCAACGTGATAAGGCTGCCATTGAATAGGAATGGCGATGCCGCGGTCAAAGTGGCGCAGTGCCACTCGGATCACACGCTCGAACGCTGTGCGCGGCCTGGCAAGTCCAGCCGAAGGTCCGAACATGGCGGTGTTGATGACCAAATATCCGTCATCGAGGTCGGCGCCCTCAGACAGGAGATAGACGACATCGTCGGCCTGTACGCGGCGGAGGCCGTCGGTGTTCTGGGGCACTTCAAACAGTTGTAGCCATCCATCCTCGACGACGGCTCGGTCCAAGATGCTGATGGCCTTCTTATCAATGACCAGCGCGGAAACGGTGTTTGTCATAGTCATGCCTCCTTGATGTTCTTCTTCAAAAATTCTTCGGCTGCGAGGTCAACCGCTGTCTCGCATGCCGTCTCAAATGTCGTTGGCATGCCTATGCGTGAGAAGAGGAAGGCAAGCTTTTGGGTGATAGAGAAGCGGACCCCATCGTCGAGGCGTCCTAGCCGATGGAATGCATCAGGGCGGTCGTCGATGCGGGCGTCTTGCTCGGACAGATACAGGTCAGCGGCCATGACGTTCCACATCGAACGTAGCAGTACTACGAATCCCAGCCCAGCGTGTCGTGGAAGTTCGGGGAGCAGGAAGAATTCGGGAAAGCCGCCGGTCGAATCCTTAAACGCACTCCGTAGCGCTTCCTGTCGAGCTCTTTCATCAACATCGAAGAGTTCCCAGGCAGCTTTCAGCTGCCTTCCGGAGCTCTGCCCTTCTTCCGCAGCCAGAGTCTTCGCGTAGCCTTGCAGCTCTCGCAGCTGCCTGACACCCGGCGTCGGCGCCTGGCCAGTCACGCCCGAGAAGATCTGCTCCGGTGTCTTTCCGCCCAGCCATTCAGCCAGCGACCGCGGAGTCAACGCCTCGACTTCCAGTTCACGCTTGCGGAGCTGTCCATTGAGATATTCGCAGATCGCCTTGGAGCGTTTCTCGCCAAGCTTGCGCAGTTGCTCCTGCGCCCAAGGTCCGTCGAGATAGTCCACCATCGGCACGATCTCAAGCCACGTGTACCGATTGCCGGCCTTCTTTTTCGCGATATCGCAGTCGGCGGTGATCACGACACCAAGGTGCTCCACGGCGCCCGTCTTGGCGTTTAGCTTGCGAATGATGTCTCCCTGGCGGACCTCATCCGTGTCGTTGATCGACTTGAAAAAGTCAGTCATCCATCCTCCCTCTATAGGTCAATGCGCCCATTTGTAACTGCCATGCTAAGCGATTGGCGAAGGAGGTCCCTGCATTTCCGTCGACATCTCAAGAGAGTCTGAGGAAGAACTAACGAATTGGCCACCGCTATCGTGCCGCACAGCGCTGCCTGCCTAGATGAACAGGTCTTTAGACCGAGGGGCGCGCCAGACTGTCCAGACCATTAGTCTTGCCCGCGCCTTTGCATGTCCGAATGCGCAGCGCTTGCGGCGATCATTTGAGGTTCGGCGTTGACTCGACATGCAGCGGCCTGTACCTGCTATTGTCGGTTCTCACTCGAACTCGAAATTTTGCATCCGAGTTTGAACTGACGCCCAGGCACTCGCCGACGACCGGCTCAAGTCGCTATAGCTGCGAGGCCCGCTCGACCGGCGAAATCTGCCACCTGAACGAACCTCCAAGAGCGTGCACATCGAAGACATTGCTGAGCCGCAATGGGTTGCTACCAAGCTCACAGCGCGTCACCCGCCGGTGACTGTTCGTCTTCTCATCCACACTGGCAAGCCATCTCCGAACGATCGCTTGCATCCGCCACGCGGACTAGAAGAACGATTGCTGCTATGTCGTCCAAGCACGCGCAGCCCCGCTCGGTTGAACTCTGTGGCGATCACACGCTCAAGCTCGCCTTCTTCGAGGAAGAGCCGGTAGGTATCACGGACGAGATCGGTCTCAACTTCGGGACCGGGAACCAAGAGAACGAGGCTGGTCCGAATGCTCTTCCCTTTCGCCTCTCAGCTCTCCATGGAAATCTCTCTGACGTTTCCTGCCTCGTCGAAGCGAACGCTCAAAACGTACTGGGTAACACCGCCGGGGAGGGTGAAGTCGAATACGTCGATCCCCTCGTCGTCCTCATCGCCCCAGTGGCATCGAAGTTGCAACAGGCCCAGGACCTGCTGCGCGCTCGGATTCTTTGATCCCGCGATCGACTGCCACTCTTCAGCGTCGAGCTCCTCGAGATGATGGGACACGAATAGCGTGGCCCCGAAGTCGTCAGCTTCACTCTCGAAAGCCGCGCGGATTGCTTCCAAGGCGACTTGCGTCCGCCGTTGGACCTCTTCCATTTTTGTCGACATGACAACCTCCCTCCTTCATTGATCACACACGCAATATCCCACGATGGCGTATCACGCCAGTCGTGAGCGGCGTGTCTCGCGAATCGTACCTTCAGGTCGCGGTGCACCGGCGCTGGATCCAGCCACGGCGGCTCGCTAACACCTGACAACCGATAGTTCAACGTTAGATGAGACAGCGGATTCAGAGCCGGCTGACTCGGTCAGACCCAAGCCGCTGATTCAACATGAATCTCAACTTCCGGCGCTCAGCGGAAACCGACACCGACCCGCGGACGTTCGCTTGCTCAGTCTCATCCAGCGGTAACTGTCCCGCGGTTAGACGCCAACCGCGCTCGCACTTCCATCAGGGCGAAACCCAGCAGGTTCAGGCCGCACCACGCGCGCGGATCCAACGCTCGTTCGTCGTTCGCTGCCAGGCCAATCCCCCAGATGCGGTCAACGGGGCTGGCCTCGACAAGCACCCGGTCGCCCGTGGTGAGCAGGTAATCCCGCAGTACCCGGTTCTGCGAGAACTTGGCCTCGTTGGCACGCACGACGATGTCAAAACGCGCCTGTTCCCAAAGCGCTTCATCAAAGCCTTGCACGCCTCGCCCCAGCTTCTTCGCCTCCGCCGGTGTTCGGGCTGCCAGGATGCTGGCGCGGGTCTCCAGGTCACCAAAGAGGCGGGCCTTCTCGGCCATCATGAAATGCTCGGCGGTCAGATAGAACTGGCCTTCCACCTCGAAGCTCGCTTCGAACCATTGGCTGAAGCAGCCTTTACCGATGGAGCCATCGGCGTTGGGCTGATGCCCCCAGAAGAGCACGTATTTCGGCCTGGCACCGGCGTCGAGCGCGCGCAGCAAGTCGTCGACGTTATGGAGATTCGAGATGTCGGTCATGGTGCTGGCGTTGGTAGATCTGCTCTCGCGACATATCCGAAGCGCGGTCGCCGAAGCGATATTTCCGTGGCGCCTCGATGACTGGCGATCGATCGCCATCATGGCATCCAGAACGATCAGGCGAACGGGCTCCGAATATCCATTCGCATCGGCGCTGCGGATCTGACAATCGATCAGCACTCCAGCGCTCCGGATTCAGCGAAATTCCGATGGACCGTGGCCTGTCAGGCCTTCATGCTGGTCCAGAACAGTTACCTCAATCCTTGCCCGCTCCCATCCACCCCGCAGGAGTTCTCCCATGTCCAATCACCTCAGGGATTCGTCCACTCGGTGCGGGGCCCCTGCCGCGCTGGCACAACGGCGAGCCGGGGACCGACCGCGTCAGGTTCCATACGCCACAGACGCCCTGCCAACGACGGCCATTCAGCTGCAGATACAACGAATGGCGGACAGCTATTCGCGGCACAAATACGGCTGGGCGGTAGGGCCCGCCGCAGGTCTCGTGCCAGTCCAGCGCGTCCTGCAGTCCAACAACAAGCATCGAATGCCAGCCAATGAAACCGAGCTGATCAATGACATCAACGCCCACAACGTGACGGTGTCATCGGGTCGGACATTCCACACGACACAGGATCGGCAACAGGTCGGAGAGAGCAAGAAGTGGACGGTGACCTATAACGCCAATGTGCTGGATCTCCTTGGACACAACTTCGAAGGCGACATGTCGTACGTCATCCACGCACATTACAACGTGACGGACCAGGTGACCCAGATGCATGCCAAGGACTCGGACGACGGACAGGTCCTCTTCTACATCAACGATGCTGCCGCACGGCGTCAGATCACGGCCATTTGACGTCCTTGACCGCTGCGGTCCGTGCGGCGCTCCCCGCTCAGTTCGCGCCACCCGCCTCCGTCCGCTCACGATGAATCCGAGCACTCTGATGCTTCTCCGCCCGATTCACCGCGATCTGCTCGCCGCGCGCGATGTGCCCGTTGTGCGCCGCGACCGCTTCCTTGTGACTGACTTCCGCTTGTCCGCGCTCGAGCTGCCCCACCTCCCGGCGAGACAGTGAGCCGTCCTGCAGTCCCGACTCGATGCGGCGCTGCTGGTTGATGTTGTGCTGCACGTCGGCCTCCATGCGCTTGGCCGATCGGGAATTGGGAGACGCCACCTGGCCATTGCTCTCGAGCCGGGTGATGTCGGCGCTGGCCCGGTTCTGCGCGGCTCGCAGGCGAGCGCGCTCCGCGTCCGACAGATGCCCATCCTTCAACTCCCGCGATTGCAGCTTGTCGATGCGACCTTCCTCGCGTTCGAGCTTGCCGGCTTCCTGCACGGTCAATTCGCCGCTCTTCAATCCGTCTTCGATGCGGCGCTGTTGATTGACGTCGCGCTGCACGGTCGTGGCCGTGGACTGCGCGAAGCTGGCGCTGCACACCGCCATCAGTGCCGAGACGGCCAGCAGTCGAGCATTGAGCTTCATATCGATCCTTCCAATCCGATTCGTTGAGGAGAGAGGCCGATGGCCCCCACGGCCAGTCAACGTCCCCTCCCGCGAACCGGCGGACAGGAATGCCGGTGGATACGGTCGCGAATGGGTAAAGAAGTCCGAAGTGATGAAGCCCGGGTCGACGAAGGATCAAGCGCGCGTGAAGACGCAATCGCAGCAGGCCAAGTCAGGCTCGCCACCACCGGCGCCCGCGGCATGGCACCTGAGGCTTGGACTGCCCATTCGCCTCAGGTGCCACCATCACGACGCCGTGCTCATGGCTGCGCGGTGACGGCGTTCAGCGACGATTCCTCGACCGCTTGGCCAGCGCTGTTGGTGTGCCGCACGCGGATCACGCCGAAGCCCTTCGCGAACCACAAGGTCGACGGACCATCCTCGCCCGCCGCGGCGGCCTGGGTCTTGATCCGGCAGGTGTCGGCGAAGGTCTTGCCGGCCAGCGTCAGGGTTTCAAAGCCCTCGAAGGTCCAGGTTTCCTCCAGCGCTTCGGTGTCGGTCTGCCCGGCCTGCGGGCCGGTCAGCTGCTGCACCGTGTCGGTGTACTTCAGGACCGTCGATTGGCCGGCCTGCAAGGTCAGCGGCAACAGGAAGGCTGCGGAATGGACGGTCTTGGCCTGCGCCGTGCCGGACTCGTCGTACTCGACGAGTCCCCAGAAGCGGATGCCGTTCGACTCCGGGGACCAGTAGGTCGCGGCACTCCGGATGTCGGTGGTGCCGGCGAACTCCACGCTGCCATTGCGGGCGGCCCCGTCGAAGCTCTCGTTCACGACGAGGACCTTGCCGGAGGTGCTTCCCCCATCGGGGTCGGTCATGGTGTACGCCGTGCCGGGCGTCAGGTTGAAGCAAGCAGCCAGGGTGGGTCCGGCCGGTACGACCGGAGCGTCCGGCACCGGCGGCGTGGCGGGAGAGGCGTCGTCATCGCCGCCGCCGCAGGCGGTCAGAACGGCGCAGAGGACGGTCGTGAGGAAAAGGTGCTTCGTGTGCGGGACGTGGGAGCGTGCGGTCTGCATGGGCGTGCTTCGTTGAACGTGCGTTGATACGGCTTGTTTCGGGGATGTCTGATGACGTCGCCCAGTTTGCGCAAGCGCCGCGCGGCTGTTCGAAAGGAACTCCAAAGCTTGAACAACCGATCCATCACTCACTGCCAACGACTTCATCACCGCGTCGCCACCAGCGACCCCGAAGCGACCGGAACGTGGCGACGGCGACAACGTTCGTTCGACAATCGCGCATCCCAACATCCGGCCACGTCCGTGAGCGGTGAGATCTTCGTCTTCGGAGGCTGCGAGGTACGCGTTGCGCAGCGGCAAGTCCTGCTCGAGGGCCATCTCCGGCCGCTCGAGCCCTTGCCTTTCGACCTGCTGGTCTACCTGATTCGCCAGCGGCATCAGGTTGTCACGAAAGCCCGTCTGCTCGACGAGGTGTGGCGCAACCGGCACCTCGGCGAAGCCGTGATCTCGGTGGCGGTGCAGAAGGCGCGACTGGCGATCGGCGACAGCAGCAGGCGAGCGAGGCTGATCGTCACCGTGCCGCGGCGCGGCTATCGCTTCGTCGGCGAGCCGGACGAGCCGCGGATGCTGGACAACGTCCGCCCGGGCGCCGCGCTGCAGCCCGCCTCCCTGCTCCTGGCCAACCGGCCGCTGCTGCTCGCGCCGCAAGTCGACGGATCGCTGATCGGATGGCTGGAGCGCCTGGCCCGCGCCGACGACGCCGCGGCGCTGACGGTCGCCTCGCGACTGCTGGAGCAGGCGCATGCGGCGGGGCTCGTCCCGATGGAAGCCGCGGTGCATCGCGTGCTGGCCCGCCTGCATGAGCGCCAGGGCGCCTCCTGCCTGGCGCGGCTGCACCTCAACGAGGTCATGCGCCTGATGGCCTCCGAGGCACCGCCCTGGGAGGCTCGCGATGGTCGCCATCTCCTGTACCACGCCCTCGATCAGTCGCCCGATCCGATCTTCATCAAGGACCAGGCGCATCGGTGGGTGTTCCTCAACCGGGCGTTCTGCCGCCTCATCGGCCAGGCGCGCGAGGACCTCCTCGGCAAGTCCGACTACGACTTCTTCCCCGAGCGTCAGGCCGACGTCTTCTGGCAGCAGGACGACGTGGTGCTGCGGTCCCGCGAGGAAAGCACCAACGAGGAAGTCATCACACCCGCGCGGGGCGCGACCCACATCGCCACCACGACGAAGGCGATCCTGGTCGACGACAGCCGGGAGAGCTTCCTGATCGGCACGCTGCGGTGCCGGCAGCACGTGTAGGCGCCAGGTCCCGAGGGCACGGGCGAGCGCGGCGATCTCACGCTCGATCGGCGCCCGCCTGTTCGTCCCCGTCAGCCGGTGAAGCCGGCGCCGCCTCATTGCCGTATGCCTTGGACGCCCGCATCACCAGCGCGACCACCGTCCCGCGGCCCGGCGCGCTCGTGATGCGCAGCCGCGCGCCCAGGCCCTTCGCCCGCTCGCGCATCGAGGCCAGCCCCAGGTGTCCCGGCCGTCCCTGCGCCGCCAGTGCGGGGAGCATGCCGGCGCCGTCGTCGCGCAGCGTCACCCGCAGCCACCATCCGCCGAAGCGCCAGCTCATCGTGATGCGGTCCGCATGCGCATGCCGGAACGCGTTCAGCAGCGCCTCGCCGAGGATCAGCCGCAGCTCGTCCCGCACCTCCGGCCGCAGCGGTCGCTCCCGACCCACCGTCACCAGATGGAACTCGCCGTCGTAGTCCCGCGCCAGTTGCGCGGCGATGTCCTCCAGCTCGCGCGTCAGGCTGCTCCCGGTCTCGCCGGCGCCGCGCAGCGCCATCACGCGGCGACGGCTTTCGTCCAGCACCTCATCGGCCATCACCAGGTCGGCATCGATGGCCGCCCTCACCGGATGGGCCGTGGGCAACTGCGCCGAGTGCGCCTCGACGCGCAGGATCAGCCCCTGCACGCCCTGCAGCAGCGTGTCGTGCAGTTCCCGGGCGATGCGCTCGCGCTCGGCCATGCGGGTGCGCATCTGCTCGCGGGCGCGCCGTGCGGCCTGTCGCAGCCGCAGCCGGTGCAGCCCCCACGCGAGTGCCGCCGCGGCCGCCACGCAGAGCGCGCGGAACCACAGGGTCTGGTGGAAGGCGGCGGGGATCTCGATCTCCTGCACCGCCTCCTCGCGCGCGGCCAGGCCGTCGTTGTTGAGCGCCAGCACGCGGAAGCGGTAACGCCCCGGGCTGAGGCTGGTGTAGACCGTCTCGCGCCGCCCGCCCGCTTCGCGCCAGCGCGCGTCCACGCCCTCGAGCCGATAACGGAAGCGCACCCGCTCGGGCACCGCCAGGCTCGCGGCGGAGAAGCGCAGCTCCATCATGTCCGTGAGCCGCGGCAGCACGAGCGGCGCGCCGACCGGGTACTCCGCGCCGCCCGCGCGCAGCCCGGTGATCCGCACCACTGGCGCCACCGTGTTGCGGCGCGGCTGCAGCGGGTCCAGCCAGGCGACGCCGGTCGTGCCGGCGAACCACAAGCGGCCGTCCCGGCCCTCGACCACGCTCGGCTGCGGCCAGAACGAGGTCGCGCTGCCGGGATAACCGTCGAGCGCGTCCAGCACCTCCAGCGCCAGCGGCTGGCGCGGATCGGCGAGGAAGCGCTCGAGCGCCTCGCGACGCACATGCACCGCGCCTTTGCGCGCGTTGAGCCAGAGGTCGCCATTCGCCGTCTCGACGATGCCCGACACACCGGCCAGCGTCTCCTGACCGTCGGCGACCAACGGAACGAATCGATCGCCGCGCAGCAGGCTCACGCCGAAGTCGCCGGCGATCAACAAGCGCGTACGCCCCGCGTGGACATGCCGCACGTCCCCGACGTCGACGCCCTCTTCCGGCCCGAAGCGCGTGGCTTCGCCATCGCGCCAGCGCCACAGCTGGTTGCCCTGCAGGCCTAGCCAGAGCGTCCCGTCCGCGGAGGCGGCGACGGCCGCCTCGATCGGGCCGGCCACGCCCGGCAGCGTCAGCGGCGTCCAGCGGCCATCCTCCCAGCGCTGCACGCCGGCCCGCTGGAAAGCCACCAGCACGCCGTCCCCGCTCGGCACGATGCCGTTGATCCAGCGCTCCCCGAGCGCCGGCGGCCGCGGCACCTCCGTCCAGCGCGCGCCGTCGCGGCGCCACAGCCCGCTGGGCCCGCCCATCCACAGCCGCCCGGCGCGGTCGCGCCCCATCGCGGTGATCTGCCCCTGCGGCCCGGCCTCGCGCTGGCCCTCGCCCGCCGGGCCGGCCATCCGCCACAGCGACGATGCCACCGGCGAATACGCCGACACCATCACCGCGCCGTCCGCCTCGGCCGACAACGCGTAGTTGCTGGTCGCGCGCGGCATCGGCGCCGGCACCAGCGGCGAACGGCGGAAGCGGTCGAGCCCGCTCTTGGTCGCCACCCAGAGGCTGCCCTCGGCATCCTCCAGGATCATCATCCCGAAGTCGCCCGACAGCCCTTCCGGCGCGGCCATGCGCTCGGGCTCGCCGATCAGCGGCACGCGGTCGCCCTCCAGCGGCCACGGCAAACGACGGCGGCACAACCCGGCCGGGCAGTACACGGTCCACAGGTTGCCCTCGCGATCGGCGATGGTCGACGACCCCCGCCGCGTCGCGAGCAAGGGATCGCGGGTGAGCGGCGCCTGCGACACGGCGGGTGCCTTGCGCATCTCCTGCGGGTGGACGAACCACATCTCGCCGCGGATCACCTGCAGGCTGACGGCGCCGGTGCAATCGCCGACCGGACGGAAGCGCGTCTCCCCCTGCGGCAACGCCAGCAGCCGCTCGTCGTCGCACACCCACACCGTGCCGCGGCCATCGGCCACCACGCCGTCGATCGCGCGCGTCGGCACGCCGTGCTCGGGGCCGATGCGGGTCCAGCTCGTCCCGTCGAAGCGGAACAAGCCGGTCGGGCTGCCCGCCCAGACCGTGCCGCCCGAGCCCTCGGCGATGAAGCGGATGCGCATTGCGGCGACGGCTTCGTCCTCCGGCACGCGCCACACCTGGCCGCCGCGAATCCGCACCAGGCCGCGCGGGAAGAAGGCCGCCCAGAGATCGCCGTTGGACATTGCCACCAAGCGCCCCACCGCCGCGGAGGGGAAGAGTTCCGGCGGGTTCGGCCGGAAGCGCTCGAAGCGCACGCCGTCGAAGGCGGTCAGCCCGTTCGGCCCGCCCATCCAGAGCAGGCCGTCCGGGGTCTGGGCCATCGCCCAGGTCTCCATCGGCACGCCGTCGGCGGCGGTCCAGGCGCGGTGATGGAACTGCTGCAGATGCAGCGTGCGGTCCAGCGCCCAGGCCGGCCGGCCGCCGGCCAGCAACCAGGCCGCCAGCAGGGCGGGCAGCAGCCAGGCCATCCACGCCGGCACGGCACGCGCCGCACGCTCGGCGCGGCGGGTCGGAACGGGCTTCGGGCGGGGCGGCGTCATCGGGCCGGAACGCTATCAGAACTTGGCGGCGGCGCCGTCGGTCGGGGATGGTCGGGCGATCAGCGCGCGTGACACCGGATCGCGCGCCGGGCGCTAACTCTTTCGAGGGAGGGCGCGGGAACTTGCGCAGGCGCGGGAGGGCCGCTGCGGCTACGCTTCGGCCCTGACGCTTCCGACCCGAGCCCGCGTGATCGATCCCGCCCCCACTTCCCCGGCCATCACCGTCATGGCCGTCGATGACCATGCGCTGATGCGCAGCGGCATCGCGTCCGTCATCGATGCCGAGCCCGACATGCGCCTGGTCGCCGAGGCCTCGACCGGGCTGGAGGCGGTGGCGCGTTTCCGCCAGCACCAGCCCGACGTCACGCTGATGGACCTGCGCATGCGCGACATGGACGGCATCGAGGCGATGACGGCGATCCGCCGGGAGTTCCCGCAGGCGCGGGTGGTGATCCTGACCACCTTCCCGGGCGACTTCCAGGCGGTGCGGGCGATGAAGGCCGGCGCGAGCGGCTACCTGCTCAAGGGCCTGATGCGCACCGAGCTGATCGAGACCATCCGCGGCGTGCATGCGGGGCAGCTGATGGTGCCGGCGGTGATCGAGGCCGCCATCGCGGAGCACGCGGGCAGCCGCACGCTCTCGCTGCGCGAGACGCAGGTGCTGCGCCTGGTGGCGCTGGGCCACGCCAACAAGGAAGTGGCCGAGAGCCTGTCGCTGACCGAGGAGACGGTGAAGGTCCACATGCGGACCATCCTCGGCAAGCTCTCCGCGAAGGACCGCACCCACGCAGTCACCATCGCGCTCAAGCGCGGGATCATCGAGCTTTGAATCAGAAGTACTTCACGCGGTTCAACAGATCGATCTCGATCCGGCGGTCGCGTGACGCCTCTTCAGCAGCATGACTCACTCGCCCCGGCCCGGAGCTGACCAGACGCAGAGGAGATGCCTCTGCCTGACCGCGCCCCCACTTCGCGAGCAACGCGCTCGGGGCTTCAGGTTGCAGCTCGGGGAACAACGGGATCTGTTGAGAGTCTTGATGCTTGCTCATGTCGAAGCTCGTTTCGAGAGGCGGCTGATGAACTCAGGCACATCAAGGTACGGCGAGGAAACCCGAGGATTCTAGTTCTCGCAACGCGAGGCCCTCGAGCGTCGTGACCGCCTCCAGGGTGACCGACGTGACGGGAACGCCGATCGGGAACACTCGCATCCGCCCCGTGCGAGCGTCCTTCCGACCCAACCCACCTTCACTGAAGAGTTCAAGGAAGCGGACCGGAGCGACGCCATCGAACGGCACGATGCGGACCTTGGCTTCATCGCTCTCGATTTCGGCGATGGCGTCCGCATGGAGCCGGGTCGCCAGGCTCTTGCGGTACGGCTCGATGAAACGGACTTCCCTGATGCCCGCCGCGATGATGTGGCGGGCACAGGAGTGACACGGATACGTCGTCACGAACAGTTTCCCGCCGCGCACGCGCCCGCCGGATGAATGGCCCGCGTTGAGCAGCGCATGCATCTCCGCATGGACTGCGCGGGAGAACTCGATCAGTCCGCGCACCTCGGAGGACCTCCTCAAGCGGGTGACGACCTCTTCGATCTTTCCGGCTTCCACGATGCCTTCCAATGCCTGCGCCAGTCGTTCAGCGATCTCAGTCTTCTCCTCGTCGTTCCAGCACTTGCCGCCATCCTTGTTCCAGCAACGATGGTCAACGTAATGGGACTCGTCGGGTCGGCCGTGCGCTTCATACAAGCCGCCGAAGGCCCGCGGGACGTCGTTCCAGCCGACGGCCAGGACGGTGCCATCGGCTGCGGTGATGGCGGCTCCGACCTGACGGGAAAGACACGCGGAGTTCCTGGCTGCGGAGTGCGCCTCATACATCGCGCGTTCATTGGCCGACGGCGTGATGATCTTCACCCCCAGGAGCAGATCGAGATAGCGGCTCAGGCTGCCACGGATCTGATCATCCGTCCCGTCGCTGATCCGGAGGAAGAAATCCGCTTGGGGGAAGACGTCGCGCACGCTCTGTCCGCTGGCGAACTCCTCCCCGGAGTCCCGGTCGATGAGCTTGAAGACCTCGCCCATGTCACCCAGCTTCTTCTGCAGGTGCTGCACCCGCGAGGCCAGCGGCGCGTGGACGCTGATCACATGAAGCAATCGCCCGTACACCGAGCGCAGGAGCTCCAGCTCATCGGTGTTCTTGATGGAGTCGATGATGTGGCAATGACGGACCACCGGCGTCGGCACCACCGCTGCCGGTGCGGGCTCCACGCCGCTCAAGGTCATCTGCGAGTGGTCCGGGGCTTCCTCCTGCCGCTTTCGAACCATCGCGATCTTCCGTATGGCCAACTGGGCAAGCACGGAGTTGCCGTACTTCAGCCGGAGGTCGTTGCCCGCGTCGATCAGGTTCTGGATCGAGCTGGCTGCGCCCCGCTGCGAACGCTCCTTGATGAAGTGACTGAGCCGGATCTCGTCGACCACCTTGTAGTCGTAGGACTTCTCGAGCAGCTCCTTCAACGTGGCTGACACCCGATGGAGCGGCGTCCCGAGCGGACCGCAGAGCGCGATCACCAGTTCGGGCGTGATCGCTTCGTCGATGCGCCGTTTGGCGTCGAAGCGCTTTCGGTCATGCCTGCTCGACGCCGACGCTGACGGCAGCAGCGACACATTGCTTCCCAATGCCATTTCGACCTCCTTGTCCAAGCGAAGAACTCTAGGAGGCCTTGGCGCCTTTCGGCCTTAGGCATCTGGGTACGCAATGAGCGCCGCACCGTAGATACAAGTCAGGCTCCGGCAGAACGCCGTCACGTTCGACGGGACTTGCAACCGTCGAGCCCCGACTAGGGGCCCGGCATTCACGCCACCGTGAACGTCACCTCGATGTTCCCCCGCGTTGCCAGCGAGTACGGGCAGATCTGATGCGCGCCGTCCACCAGCGCCCACTTCTGCGCCTCGGTCAGGCCGGGCAGCACCACGTGCAGCTTCGCCGCCAGCGCGAAGCCGCCGTCGGCGGTCGTGCCGAGCGAGATGTCGGCCTCGATGGAGGCGTCGTCGGGCACGCGGATCGGCTCGGCCGTCTTCACGCGGCGCATCGCGCCCATGAAGCAGGCGGACCAGCCCACCGCCAGCAGCTGCTCGGGGTTGGTGCCCGGTCCGCCCGAGCCCGGCAGGCTCAGCCGGACATCGAGCGCGCCGTCGCTGGACTTGCCGGTGCCGTCGCGGCCGCCAGTGGTCAGCGTGGAACCGGTGTAGAGGACCTTGTCGATCGTGCGGGTCATGGAGAAATCCTTCGAAGTCGGAAAGTGGAACGGAAAGCAGGGGCGTAGACAGCAGCGGCGGGTTCGGGGCTCACCACTGCGCGACGTCGATGACGGCCTTGGCGAAGTCGGCCGGCGCTTCCTGCGGCAGGTTGTGGCCGATGCCGCCGGTCAGCGCGCGGTGCTCGTACTTGCCGGTGAAGCGCGAACGGTAGGCGGCCGCCGGCGGATGCGGCGCGCCGTTGGCATCGCCCTCCAGCGTGATCGTGGGCATCGCCACGGTCTTCACCTGCGCCAGGCGGATCTCGAGCGGCTCGTACTGCGGGTCGGTCTCGGCCGCGCCGATGCGCGAGCGGTAGTTGTGCACCACCAGCGCGACATGGTCCGGGTTCACCAGGTTCGCGGCACTGCGCTCGAAGGTCGCTTCGTCGAAGTTCCACTTCGGCGAGGCCTGGTGCCAGATGAAGCGGGCGAAGGCCTTCAGGTTCTTCTCGTAGCCGATGCGGCCGCGCTCGGTGGCGAAGTAGTACTGGTACCACCACGTGAACTCGTCGGCCGGCGACAGCGGCGTCAGCGCGGTGGTCCGGTCCAGCACCAGGAAACCGCTCACCGACACCAGCGCCTGGCAACGCTCCGGCCACAGCGCGGCCATCACGCAGGCATTGCGCGCGCCCCAGTCGCAGCCGCCGAAGATGGCCTTGCGGATGCCCAGCGCGTCCATCAGCGCGATGCCGTCCGCCGCCAGCGCGGTCTGCTGCGCCGAGCGCATCGTGGCGTCCGAGAGGAAACGCGTCGTACCGTAGCCGCGCAGGTGCGGCACGATGACGCGGAAGCCCTGCGACGCCAGCATCGGCGCGACGTCCTCGTAGCCGTGGATGTCGTAAGGCCAGCCGTGGAACAGCATCACCGGCGTGCCGTTGCGCGGACCGAGGTCGATGTAGCCGATGTTCAGCGGGCCGGCGTCGATCTGGCGCACCGGGCCGAAGGCGGCGCGGTCGACGGCCGCCGGGGCGGCGGCGGCGGCGGTCGCCGGGCCGGTCAGCCCGCTGAGAGCCAGGCCGGCACCGGTCGCGGCGGCGAGCGACAGGAAGTCGCGGCGGTTCGTGTCTGCGGTCATGGGAGTCTCCTGTGGCCGACTCAGTCGGCGGACTTCGCGGCGGTTTCGATCAGCGCGGCGACCTCGTGGGCATGGCTGACCATCGGCACGTGCGACGCGTTGGGGATCACGACGGTGCGGCGCGCATGCGCGCGCTCGGCCATCCAGGCCATCGCGGCGGGCGGGATGTTCTTGTCCGCGGCGCCGTAGACGAAGTACACCGGGTGGTCCTTCCACGCGGTGCCCTGGCTGGGTTCCTTCAGCGCCGCCTCGGCCACCGGGCGCTGGCCGACGGCCATCAGGCGCGCGGCATCGGGCTTCACGTCGGCGGCAAACTGGTTGCGGAACTTGTCCTGGTCGATGTACAGGTCCACGCCGCCCTCGGGCAGCGGCACCGGCGCGGCCAGCGCGTCGCCCAGCGTGCTGCCGGGGAACTTGCCGGCCAGCTCGACCACCGACTCGCCCTGCTCGGGCGCGAAGGCCGACACATACACCAGCGCCTTCACCCGGGCGTTGCCGGTGGCGGCATTGCTGATCACCGAGCCCCCGTAGGAGTGCCCGACCAGCACCACCGGCCCGGCGATCTTGTCGAGCAGGCTGGCGGTGTAGCGCGCGTCGCCGGAGACGCTGCGCAGCGGATTGGCGACCGCGACGACGGGATAGCCCTTGCCGCGCAGCTCGCCGGCCACGCCGTTCCAGCTGGAGGCGTCGGCGAAGGCGCCGTGGACCAGCACGATGGTGGGCTTGGCGCCAGCGGGCGCTGCGTCCTTGGCGAGCGCGGGCCCGGCGGCCGACAGCGCGACCGTGACGCCCAGCGCGGCGAAGGCGCCCAGCGCGGCCGAAGCGCAGGAGCGGAGGGAACGGGACGAAGATGAAGACATGGTGGCTGCCTCTGCAGGATCGGGTGGAGGTCGGCGGAACCCCTGTCCCGCCGCTGTCCGCCATCAGAGCAGCGCCGCCATGCGCGGCAAATTGAACCTGCGGGCGCGCCGCCCCCTACCTGCGTATGGTCCGCGGACCGTGGACAACCCGGTTGCCGCTGGCCGCCGCCCTGCGTATCATGAGCCGATTCATGTAGTGCCCGCTACATGAAATCGCATTCAGGACATTCATGGCTCAGAAGAAGCAGACCCAGGCGGTGCGCGGCACCGGCGTGCGCGAGGCCGCCGCGCAGGCCACCCGCGACAGCATCCTCAAGGCGGCGACCAAGGTGTTCGCGCGCTATGGCTACGACGGCGGCAGCATCGAGAAGATCTCCAGCTCGGCCAAGACGCACGACCGGATGATCTATTACTACTTCGGCAGCAAGGAGGGCCTGTTCATCGCGGTGCTCGAGGGCATCTACGACCGCATGGACCGGGCCGAGGCCACCTGCGCGCCGGACACCGCCGACCCGGTCGCGGCGCTGAAGACGGTGATCCGCTTCAAGATCGACTACTACCGCCGCCACCCCGAGTTCGTCACGCTGCTCAACACCGAGAACCTGCACAAGGGCAAGCATGTGGCCAAGTCGGAGAAGGCGGTGGAGTACTCGTCCACCGCGGTCGACCTGATCCGCGACATCCTCGATGCCGGCGTCGCGCAAGGCCTGTTCCGCGCCGACCTGCGCCCGCGCGACGTCTACCTGCTGATCGTCTCGACGGCCTATTTCTTCACCTCCAACCGCCACACGCTGTCCGCCTTCCTGGGCGAATCGCTGGAGACGCCCGAGGCCGTCGCCGCCTGGGAGCGCTTCGTCACCGACAGCGTGCTGCGCGTCGTGCGCGCCGATGCGGCGCAGCTTCCGCTCACGGCCTGAACCGACGGCGCGATCGCGCCGCGCGTTCAGCGCAGCGCTCCATCGGCGCGCACGGGGATCGCGCTTTCCCGGATCGGGTACCCCGTTCGAGGTAGGGCGACGCCGCTGCGATGGACATCGATGCCGGCGGGCGTTCGCGAGGCGCATCGCGACTTGTAGGATGAATTCATCCGGTCCGGCACGTGGCCCGTGCCCCCTGCGCGCGAGCGCCGCGCGTGCCAGGACGGGCTCCCGCCGACTGCCCCGATGACCTACTTCCGTCCCACCTCGCTGGAGGACGCGCTCGCCGCGCTGGCCGAGCCGCTGCCCTCGCCGCGCCGCGTCCTGTGCGGCGGCACCGATGCCTACGCCGATCCCGGCGCGCGGCCGCCCGCGGGCGGGTGGATCGACATCAGCCGCCTGGACGCGCTGCACGGCATCGCGCCGCGCGACGGCGAGCTGCGCATCGGCGCCGCCACGAGCTGGGACGCGATCGAGCGCTGCGCGCTGCTGCCGGCCTCGCTGCGCGAAGCGGCGCACCAGGTGGGATCGCGCCAGATCCGCGTCGCGGGTAGCGTGGGCGGCAACCTCTGCCACGCGGCGCCGGCGGCGGATGGCGTGCCGCCGCTGCTGACGCTGGACGCCTGCGTCGAGCTGGCCAGCCTGCGCGGCGTGCGCCGCCTGCGGCTCGATGAATTCCTGCTCGGCCGCCGCCGCACCGCGCTCGCCGCCGACGAGCTGCTCACCGCCGTGCTCCTTCCCGCCGCCGCGACCACCGGCCGCACCGCCTTCCTGAAGTGCGCCAACCGCGATGGCACCGCGCTGGCGGTGGTCTCGGCCGCGGTGCGCCTGCGCTGGTCCGGGCGCGGCGTCGTGGCGCAGGCTGCCGTGGCGATCGGCGCGGCGTCCGAGGTGCCGGTCCGCCTGCGCGCGCTCGAGCAAGGCCTGGAAGGCGCCCGGCCCGAGTCCCTGTCGTCGCTGATCCGCGAGAGCCGGCTGCCTGAGCTCGCGCCGATCGACGACGTGCGGGGTTCCGCGAGCCTGCGCCGCCACCTGGCGCGCGTCGCCGTCGAACGCGCCTGCGCGCGCTGCCTGCAGGAGGCCATCGATGGCGCACCCGCGTGATCCGACCAGCCCGCGTGCGGCGAGTCCGAGTCCGAGTCCGGGCTTGAGCGCAACGGCGCCGGGCTGGGTCGAGATCAACGGCCACCCACACCGCTTGCCGACCGATCTGTCGCGCACCGCGGTCGACTTCCTGCGCGAGGACCTGCGGCTGCGCGGGACCAAGGTCGGCTGCGGCCAGGGCGACTGCGGCAGCTGCACGATCGTCGTCGACGGCGAGCCGCGCTACGCCTGCGTGACGCCGGTCGCGCAGCTCGACGGCCGCCGCGTGACCACGGTCGAGGGCCTCGCCACGGCGAGCCCCTGCGGCGCGCGCCTGCAGCAGGCCTTCCTGGCGCACCAGGCGGTGCAATGCGGCTTCTGCATTCCCGGCATGCTGATGGCGGCCTCGGCGGCGATCGACGCCGGCGAGGTGCGCGACCGCGCCGGCGCCTGCGCCGCGATCGACGGCGTGCTGTGCCGCTGCACCGGCTATCGCAAGATCGTCGACGCGGTGACCGAGGTCGGCACCGGCACGGCGCCGCGCCCGCTCACGCCGCCGCCCGGCGCCGGCGAGGGCGCGGCGGTCGGCCGTCCGCTGACGCGCCTGGACGGGCCCGAGAAGGTCGACGGCAGCCAATGCTTCGGCGCCGACGGCATTCCCGCCGACAGCCTCTACCTGCGCGCGGTGCGCTGCCCCTTTCCGCGCGCGCGCTTCGTGCTCGGCGACCTCGACGCCTACCTGCGCGCCCACCCCGGCCTGCATCGCGTGCTGACGCATGCGGACGTGCCGGGCCGCAACCTGCATGGCATCGCGCCGGCGTATGCCGACCAGCCGGTGCTGCCCGCCGGCGAGGCGCGCCACCACCTCGAGGCGATCGCGCTGGTCGTCGGCGAGCGCGCGGCCGTCGCGGCGCTGGACCTCGCCGGCTTCCCGGTCGAGTGGGAGCCGCTGCCCGCCGTCTTCACCGTCGACGAGGCCGCCCGCCCCGACGCCCCGCTGCTGCATGCGAACCGCGCCGGCAACCTGCTGGTCGAGGGCCGCGTGCTGCGCGGCGACGCCGCCGCCGCGCTGCGCGAGGCCGCGCACGTGGTCACCGGCCGCTTCGCATCGAGCTTCGTCGAACACGCCTACCTCGAGCCCGAAGCCGGCTGGGCGCGCCGCGTCGGCGACACGATCGAACTGCATTCGCCGACGCAGGCGCCGCACCCGCACCGCGAGGACCTGGCCCGCGTGCTGGGCGTGCCGGAGCAACGCGTGCGCGTCGTGCCGACCGCCGTGGGCGGCGGCTTCGGCGGCAAGCTGGACATGACGGTGCAGCCGCTGCTCGCGGTCGCCGCCTGGCACCTGGACCGGCCGGTCGCGATCGTGTTCAGCCGCGAGGAGTCGATGGCCTCGTCGACCAAGCGCCATCCGGCCCGCATCGTCTCGACGATGGCGGCCGGCGGCGATGGCCGGCTGCGGGCCGTCGAATTCGAGGGCGACTACAACACCGGCGCCTTCGCCTCCTGGGGCACGGCCGTCGCCAACCGCGTGCCGGTGCATGCGGGCGGCCCCTACCGCCTGCCGCATTACGCGGCCCGCGCGCGCGCCATCCACACGCATGTCACGCCGGCTGGCGCCTTCCGGGGTTTCGGCGTGCCGCAGACGACGATGTCGCAGGAACAGCTGATCGACGAACTGGCGTTGAAGGCCGGCTGGGATCCGCTCGAATTCCGCGCGCTCAACGCGCTGCGGCCCGGCGACACGCTGCCGACCGGTCAGCTGCTGGACGACAGCGTCGGCCTGGTCGAGTGCCTCGATGCGCTGCGACCGCGCTGGACCGAGGCGCTCGCGCGGATCGCCACGCGCAACGCCGAGGCGCCGCCGCAGCGGCGTCATGGCGTCGGACTGGCCGCGTTCTTCTACGGCTGCGGCAACACCGGCACGCCCAATCCGTCGACGGTGCGCATCGGCGTGCGGCCCGACGGCACGCTGGTGCTGCATCAGGGCGCGGTCGACGCCGGCCAGGGCTCGAACACGGTGATCCCGCAGATCGCGGCCGACGCGCTCGGCGTGCCGGTGGGCCGGCTCCACATCGTCGGGCCCGACACCCACCTGACGCCCGACTGCGGACGCACCTCGGCCTCGCGCCAGACCTTCGTGACCGGACGCGCGGCCTTCCTGGCCGGCACCGCGCTGCGGCGGCGCATCCGCGCGCTGCTGAACGCCGCCGAGGACGCGCCGGTCCACTTCGGCGAGGGCTGGGTCGGCGCGGGCGACGCGCGCCTGCCGCTGCGCGAGCTGCCGCTGGATGCCCATGGCTACGCGCTGTGCGCCGAGGAGCGCTTCGATCCGCCGACGCGCTCGCTGGACGCCGCCGGCCAGGGCCGCCCCTACGCAACCTACGCCTTCGGCGCGCAGATGGCGGAGGTGGAGGTCGACCTCGAGACCGGACGCGTGCGAGTGCGCCGGGTGGTCGCGGCGCACGACGTCGGCCGGCGCGTCAACCCGACGCTGCTCGAGGGCCAGATCGAGGGCGCGGTGGCGCAGGGCGTCGGCCTGGCGCTGATGGAGCAGTACCTGCCCGGCCGCAACAACAACCTGCATGACTACCTGATCCCGACGGTGCACGACGTGCCCGAGGTCGAGGTGCTGTTCGTCGAGGCGCCGACGCCGATCGGGCCCTACGGCGCCAAGGGCATCGGCGAGCCGGCGCTGGTGCCGACCGCCGCCGCGATCCTGAACGCGATCCACCACGCCACCGGCGCGCGCGTGCGCGAGGCGCCGGCCACGCCGGACGTCGTGCTGCGCGCGCTGGCCGCCGCCGGCCGCGGCCTGCCGCTCGCTCCCGGTGCCCGGTGATGCGCTGGGTGCTTCGATCTCCGTCGATCCGCCCCGCCTCGCGGGTGCCGGTGCCGATGCCCGCTTCCCAGAAGGAATGACCCGGTGATGTCCGACACCCCACTCGCGCCGCCGTCGCGGCGCCACCGCTGGCTGGCCCTGCTGCCGGTGCTGCACGCGCTGGCCGGCGTGACCGTCGCCAACCGCGTCCAGCCCTTCGTTCTGGGACTGCCGTTCTTCATGGCCTGGACCATCGCCGGCATGCTGCTGACCGCGCTGGTGATGGCGGCGATCTACCGCCTCGACCCCGCCAACCGCGGCGACGCGGAAGCGGCGCCCGACCTCGGCGACGACGTCAGCGGGAACATCGGCGGGAATATCAGCGAGCACATCAGCGGGCACCGCAGCGGCAATGGCAGCGCCAGCGCCCAAGCCGGGAGCGACGCATGAACGCGGCCACCGTCATCCTGCTGCTGACGCTGGCCTTCGCGCTCTGGACCGGCCTGCGGGCGCGACGCGGCGTCACGATGGACCTGGCCCAGTGGAGCGTCGGCGGGCGCGGCTTCTCCGCGCTGCTCGTGTTCGTGCTGATGGCCGGCGAGCTCTACACCACCTTCACCTTCCTGGGCGCCAGCGGCTACGCCTACGGCCACGGCGGCGCGGCGCTCTACATCCTGGTCTACACCTGCCTGGCCTTCGTGATGTCGTACTGGCTGCTGCCGCCGATCTGGCGCTTCGCCAGGCGGCATGGCGCGATGACGCAGCCCGAGGTCTTCGCGCGGCTCTACGACAGCCCGGCGCTGGGCCTGCTGGTCGCCGTCGTCGCGCTGCTGGCGCTGGTGCCCTACCTGGTGGTGCAGATGAAGGGCCTGGGCCTGATCGTCGAGCTGACCTCCTACGGCACGCTGTCGCCGGCGACCGCGGTCTGGATCGGCGCCAGCGTCATGACGGTCTACGTGATGCTGTCGGGCATCCACGGCTCGGCCCTGACCGCGGTGGTGAAGGACGTGCTGGTGCTGCTGGTCTGCGTGTTCCTGGGGCTCTACCTGCCGTACCACCACCATGGCGGCCTCGGCCCGATGTTCGAGCGCATCGAGGCCGCGCGGCCCGGCTTCCTCGCGCTGCCCGCGGAGGGCCGCAACGCCGTGTGGTTCAGCTCGACGGTGGCGCTGTCGGCGCTGGGCATGTACCTCTGGCCGCATGCGTTCAGCGCCGTGTTCACCGCGAAGTCCGAGCGCAGCTTCCGCAAGAACGCGGTCGTCATGCCGCTGTACGCGCTGGTGATGCTGTTCTCGATGTTCGCCGGCTTCGCGGCGGTGCTGGAGGTGCCGGGCCTGAGCGGCGGCCAGATCGACCTGGCGCTGCTGAAGCTGTCGCTGAAGACCTTCGACCCCTGGTTCGTCGGCGTCATCGGCGCGGCCGGCATGCTCACCGCGCTGGTGCCGGGCTCGATCATGCTGATCTCGGCCTCGACGCTGCTGGCGCGCAACCTCTACCGGCCGCTGTTTCCGCGCAGCGACGATGCGCGGCTGGCCATGGTCTCGCGGCTGGCGGCGCCGCTGCTGACCCTGGTCGCGGTGCTGCTGACGCTGGGCGGCGGCGCCAGCATCGTCGCGCTGCTGCTGATGGGCTTCGGCATCGTCACGCAGCTGGCGCCCGCGCTGCTGGCGGCGCTGGTGGCACCGCGGCTCGCCAGCCGGCACGGCGCGATCGCGGGCCTGCTGGTCGGCGTCGGATTCGTCGCCTTCACCGTCGTCACCGGCGCGACCACGCGCACGCTGCTGCCCGCCGCGCCCGGCTTGGTGCATGACCTCAACATCGGCATCGTCGGGCTTGCGCTCAACCTGATGGTGATGCTGGGCGTCAGCCGGCTGGCGCCAGCGCGCGGCGCACCCAGTCCTCGAGTTCCCCTGCGTCGACCGGTTTCTCGATGACGCACAGCGCGCCCTGCCCCATCGCCCGCTCGCGCACCGACGGCGAGGTCAGCGCGGTGATGAACACGGTGGGCACGGCCAGGCCGTCGCGCTGCAGCCGTGCCAGCAGGCCGATGCCATCGAGGCGGGTCATGTGGATGTCGCAGACCAGGCAGCCGACCCGCGGCGCCACCTCGTCCTCCAGGAACTCGATCGCCGACGCGTAGCTGCGCGCCTCCCAGCCGACCGCGCGCACCAGGCTGCTGGTGGCGGCGCGGACGAAGGGATCGTCGTCGACGATGGCCACGAGCGCGCGCGGCGGCGCCGACGGGTGGCCGATGCCGGGCATCAGGCGGCCTCGCGGATCACGCCGATGGCCTGCATCTTGCGCACCAGCTCCGCCACCGAGCGCGAGCGCATCTTGCGCATCGCCTGCCCGCGGTGGATCTTGGCGGTGATCTCGGCGATGCCCATCTCGCCGGCGATCTGCTTGTTCATGCGCCCCGAGGCGACATGCCCCAGCACCTCGCGCTCACGCGGCGTGAGCGAGGCCCAGCAGCCGCGCACGTCGTCGAGCGCGCGCTCCACCGCCAGCCGGCGCGCATCCGCGTCCAGCGCGGCGACCACCGCGTCGATCATGTCCTGGTCGCGGAACGGCTTCTCGAGGAAGTCGCGCGCGCCCGCCTTCATCGCCCGCACCGTCATCGACACGTCGCCGTGGCCGGTCATGAAGATCACCGGCATCGGCCCGAGCCCGCGACCCGCCATCGACTGCTGGAAGGCCAGGCCGCTCTCGCCGCGCAGGCGCACGTCCAGCACCAGGCAGCCGGGCCCGGTGCCCTTGGGCGCGGCGAGGAAGGCAGCGGTGGTCGGGAAGTCGCGCACCTCCAGGCCCATCGACCGCAGCAGGCTGGCGAGCGAGCCGCGGATCAGGTCCTCGTCGTCGACGATGTAGACGGTGCGGCGGGCGGCCGCGTCCGCGGGCGCCATGGCGGGAGGGCCGGGTCGGACGGACGATGGGATCAGGGACTGCATGACGGACACCTCGATGCGCAGGCGCGCAAGGTAGCAGAAGCAACGGCGCCAGGGACGCCCGCGAGGGCGTCCCTATACGCATGTATGAGCGGGCGCTCAGCCGAAGGTGAAGGCATAGGCGCGCACGCCGGGGTCCAGGAAACGGATCTCGAGGCGCCGGTCGCGCACCGCGCCGCGCTGGCGCACCAGCTGGTAGAGCCGGCTGGCGTTCACGCGCCCGCGACCCTGCGCATCCACGTCCAGGCCGTGTTCCTCACCGGGCGGCTGGCCGTCGATCGTCAGCACGAAACGCGCGCCGTCGGGCGGCCCGGCCATCACCAGGTGCAGGTCCCGCGCATGGAAGCGGATCGCGATCGCGCCGGCACCGCCCGCGCCGCTCGCGCCGGCAGGGCCGCTCGCATCGGTCCCGGTCGTCATGCCGCCGAGCTGCGCGAACTCCGGCCCCACGGTCCAGATCCCCGACAGCGCCCATTCGTTCAGGCCCAGACGCCCCGCCGAGTAGCGCCGCGGCTGGTCGCGCAGCAGCGGCTCCGGCGAGGCCATCGCGTTGGCCTGCGCATACCCGAGGTAGCTTTCCGGCGAGCGCAGGTTGTCGAGGTCCGCGGGCATGCCGACGCCGCTCAGGTCGGTGCCGGCGCGCGCGGCCGATGGCGCGGTGCCCGCCGGCATGGCCTCGCGCAGCAGCGCCTGGATCACCTGCTCGGTGGCGTCCGCGCCGTCCTCGCCGAACTGGTGATGGCGCAGTCGCCCCTGCGCGTCGACCAGGTAGATCGCCGGCCAGAAGCGGTTGCGGTACGCGCGCCAGATCCGGTAGCCGTCGTCCAGCGCGATCGGGTAGTCGAGCTTCAGGTCCTTGGCCGCGCGCGTCACGTTGGCCGGGTCCTTCTCGAAGGCGAATTCCGGCGAGTGCACGCCGATCACCACCAGCCCCTGCCCGGCGTAGCGCTGCGCCCAGGCACGGACGTGGGGCAGCGTGCGCAGGCAGTTGATGCAGGAGTAGGTCCAGAAACTGACGACAACGACCTTGCCGCGCAGCGCCTCGAGCGCCAGCGGCGGCGAGTTGAGCCAGCCGGTGGCGCCGGCGAAGCCGGGCGCGACGCCCTCGATGGGCGGCGTCGCGACCGGGCGGCCTTGTGCGACGGCGGGCACGCCGGTCGACAGGCCGGCGGCCATCGCGACCGCCGCGAACAGGCGCCGCGGCGGCGCGACGGCGCAGGCGCCGGCCGCGAGTCCGAGCGCCAGCGCGCAGGCGCCGACGGCGATCAGGGCCAGCGTCTCCATGGCCGTCAGCCCTGGCGGCCCAGCGCCGTCACCAGCGTCTGGTAGCGGCCATCGCGCTTGAGCGCCTCGTAGCGCGCGCGGGCGGCGGCGTAGGCGGCGGTGTTGGCGGACGGCTCGCCCTCGCTGCGATCGAAGGCGGCCAGGCCGGACTCGCGGTAGACCTGCAGGTCGGCCAGCACCTCGGCGCGACTGAGCGGGCGCTCCATCATGTCCATCATCGTCAGCTCGTCGTAGCGCTCCCGCGCGGCCAGCAGCGCGGCGGAGGTGTTGGACTCCTCACCGTCGCGGCGCTCCGCGTCGGCCAGGCCGGAGTCACGGTAGGCCTTCAGGTCCTTGAGGACATCGGCGCGGCTCAGCGCCTGCATGCGGGACACCGGCAGGCCGCGCAGCGCCAGGTAGCGCCGGCGCGCCTCCCGCCAGGCCGCGGTGCCGACCTGCGACTGCGAGTCGTCGCGCTCCAGCGCGGCCAGGCCGGACTGCTGGTAGGCGGCCAGGTCCTGCTCCACCTGCGCGCGGGTCACCGGCGCGGCGGCGGCGGGTTCGCCGGCGAAGGCGACCGACATCAGGCCGGCCAGCAAGGCGCCGCCGAAGGTGAGGGCCAGCACCAGGCGTTGCGGCTGGAAGCGCGGACGGAAAGTCATTGGGGACGGATTCATCTGGAACTCCTTGGATCGGGGTTGCCCGGCGGCACGGGCCCGCCACCCTGTGCGGCGGACCGCCGACGGGACGGCGGATCGCGGTGCGCCGGGTCCGGGGACGCCGTCTCCGCGATGGGATCGATCGGACCAGAGCGCGGCCCGCCGGCCTATCCGACCGAGCGGCGGTCCTTCCCATACCTGGGTTTCATCCCTACCCTTCCCAGGGCGACGCGTCCGAGACCCGCGGTCCGCCCTCCTCATCCCTCCGCAGAGGCTTTTGCCGCGGCGCGCCTGGCCGGCCTCGGAGCCAAGGACACGACCGCCCCGCCCAACGACGACCACAGATCCTGCCGAGTCCACGATCACGCGTCCGCCATCGCCGCGACGCCGCTGGGATGCGGCGCCGTCGGCGTGCTCCGTGCGCCGGCGCTGGGCAGCTGCAAGGTGACCAGCGTGCCGCCCTCGCGGCCCGGCTCGAAGGCCAGCGTGCCGGCATGGGCGTCGACGATGGACTTGCAGATCGCCAGCCCCATGCCCATGCCGTGGGACTTGGTCGTGAAGAAGGGCTCGGTCAGCTGCGCCGCCGCATCGGGCGGGATGCCGGTGCCGCGATCCTCGATCTCGACGCGGATCAGGTCCGGCAGCGCCGCGCCCCAGCGCATCGTCAGGCGACGCTGTCCCTCGGGCACCTCGGCCATCGCCTCGGCGCCGTTCATCAGCAGGTTGATGGCGACCTGCTGCAGCTGCACCCGGTCGCCGCGCACGCGGCAGGGCTGCGCCGGGCCGAGCACCGAGAGCGTCACCCCGAGCTCCGCCATCGAGCCGGCCACCAGCGACACGCACTCGCGCAGCGCGTCGCACAGGTCGATGTCGGCGAACTGCGGCTCGGCCTTGCGCGCCATCGCGCGCAGGCCCTGGATGATGCTCTTGGCGCGCTTGGCGCTGAGCCGGACATGGGAGACCATCGCCAGCGCCTCGCCGATGTCGGGCTCGTCGCGCTCCAGCCAGCGCGAGGCGGCGCTGGCCGAGGTGTCGATGGCGCTCAGCGGCTGACCGATCTCGTGGACGATGGAGGCCACCAGCTCGCCCATCGCCTTGAGCCGGCTCGCGCGGCCGAGCTCGGCCAGCGCCGCGCGCAGCCGCTCCTCGGCCTCGGCGCGCTGGCGGTTCTGGTCGACGAGCTCCTCGTACAGGCGCGTGTTCTCGAGCGAGAAGGCCGCCTGCGACGCGATCACCTCCAGCAGCTCCGCCTTGGCCGGCGTGAACACGCGCGGCGCCAAGCTGTTCTCCAGGTACAGCACGCCGATCAGGCGCGCGTAGCGCATCATCGGCACGCACAACAGCGAGCGCGGCCGCGCGCGCTTCACGTAGTCGTCCTGCGCCAGCGCCAGGGCCTCGCGCGCGTCGTCGTACTGGGTCGCATGCTGCGTGCGCGCGACCGCATGGGCGATGGTCACCGGCAGCTGCTCCGCGCTGAAGGCCGCCGGCGTCTGCGTCACCGCGATCTGCCCCGCGACCATGCGCGCGCTGGCCCGCACCGTCCATTCGCCGTCGCGCCACAACGCGAGCGCGCCGTAGTCGGCGCCCGCCGATTCGAGCGCGGTGCGCATGGTCGTCTCGACGATGCGCTCGGGCACGATGTCGCTGGCCAGCGCATGGGTGATGCGCAGCACCGCCTGGACATCGAGTTCGTGCAGGCGGCTGGTGGGCCCCGGCGCGTCGGCCTCCTGCAGCTCCGGATGGCGCTGCTGCAGCTGGCGCGCCTTGGCCGCCGCGCCCCAGCGCTGCCAGGCGGCCAGGGCATGGCGCAGGTAGGCGCGGCGCTCGATCTCGCGACCGAGGCCGGCGTGGAAGGCCGCGGCCAGCTCCGCCGCCAGCGCCTCCACCTGGGTGAAGCCGTGGCGCCGCGCCTGCGTCACCGCGGTGGAGAACAGGTCCGCCGCCTCGGCCAGATGGCCCAGCGCGCGCGCCTGCTCGGCCAGCACCAGCGCGCGGCGCGCGCCGAAGTTCTCCGGACATTCCGCGGCCCAGCCGTCCAGCGACGCGAGGTGGTGGCGCAGCGCCGCCTCCTGCGCCTGGTCGCGCTCACGCAGCTGCAGCAGCGCGAGGGCGCCGTAGAAGGCCAGGTCGCCGCATTCGGCGAAGTTGCGGGCGACCGCGACGCAGGCCTGCGCGCGCCGGCGCGATTCGAGCGCCTCGGCCAGGTCGCCGAAGAGCAGCCCCGCCTGCAGCCGGTAGGTCCAGTAGGCCAGGTCCACCAGCGTGACCGGCGCGCCCTCGACCGGCTCGGCCATGCGCTCGCCGCGCGGCTCGCCGTCCTGCAGCACGCTCAGCAGCGTGCGCTGCGCCAGCACCGCGTCGACGACCAGCCGGAAGTTGGCGTCCTTGGCCCGCGCCAGCGCGCCCTCGACGGTCTGGCGCACGTCCTCGAGGAACTCGCCCGCGAAAAGCATGCCGGTGGCCTGGTTGCGGCCGCAGTACAGCGCGAAGGTGTGGTCGCCCTCGCGGGTGGCGATCTCGAAGGCGCGGCCGAAGACCTCGCGCGCGCCGCGCGCCGGCTGGGTCCAGGGCACGACGAAGGTCGCATAGGTGTGCAGCACGCGCGCCTGGTAGCGGCGCAGGCCGCGCTCGCCGATGAGGTGCAGCGCGAGCTCGCCGAAGGCGCGCGAGCTGGCGAAATCGCCATAACGCGCGCCGAGCACCTGGATCAGGCAGACGTAGGCGTTGGCGGAGGCGTCGCAATGGCCATGCGCGATCGCCAACCGGACCACGCGCAGCAGCATCAGGTCGACCAGCTGCTGGTCCGAATACATCGCCGGCGGGACCAGGTCGGCGAAGACGTTGACCAGCGCCCGGCGGCGCGGGTCCGGATCGACCGGCCAGTCGCGCAGCGCGTCGACGCCGTGTTCGTCGATCCAGGCGCGCAGCGGCGCGTATTCCGCGTCGACCTGCGCCGGCGTCGGATGGCGCGGCAGCACGATGCCCGCCGCGCTGGCCAGGAAGGCCAAGCCGATGTCCAGCGCCAGGTCGTAGCGGCCCAGCGTCGTGTACAGGGCCACCCGCAGCCGGGCCACCTCGGCGCTGAACAGTCCGTCGCCGGCCAGGCCCTGCAGCGCCGCCAGGCGCATCTCGGCGGCCTCGAGCGCACCGGTCATGAACTCGGCCTCGCCGCAGAGCAGGCTGGCCTCCAGCGCCTCGGGACTGGTCTGCTCGTCGCCCAGCCAGGTCAGCGTCCAGCCGAAGAAATCCAGCGCCGCGTGATGCGCGGTGGCCGCCTTCGCGCGCTTGCCCGCTTCCAGGTTGATCAGCGCGAAGGCGCGATGCTCGATCGGATGCACCACCGCCGGCCGCGCGAGGTTGGCCTGCGTGGCGATCAGGAAGGCGGGGATGCGTTCGTCGTTGGCGGCGCGCAGCCGGCGCGTGATCGCCAGGTGCAGCGCGGCCCGCTCGGCCGGCGCGATCGCGCCGAGGACCGCCTCGCGGACATGGTCATGGGTGAAGGTCCAGTCGCCGCGGTCGAGCACGACAAAGCCCGCCTGCAGCGCCGGCGCCATCGCGGCCGCGAGCGGGCCCTCGGTGCTGTCGACGGCCACCGCGAGCAGCGCCGGCGCCGCGCGGTCGCCCAGGCTGGCCATCGCGCGCAGCAGGGCGAGCGCGGCGTCGGGCAGCTCGTCGAGCTCGCGCCCGAGCAGCTCGCCGACGTCGTGGATGACCGGGCTGGCCGCGGTGCGCTCGGCATGCCAGGCCCAGCGCGTGGTCGCGGGGTCGTAGGCGAGCAGGCCCTTCGCGACCAGGCGCCCCAGCAGCCGGCGGATGAAGAAGGGGTTGTGGCCGGTCAGGTGCTGGACCAGGTCCAGCAGCGGCCCCAGCGCCGAGACGTCCTGGTGCAGCACCTGCGCGACCAGCGCGCGCACGGCGTCGTCGACCAGCGGCCGCAGCGCCAGGTGGCAGGCGCCGGCGCGGCTGAACAGCGGCGCCGCGCGCAGCGGATGCGGCGCGTCCGTCTCGCCCGACCGCATCGAGCCCGCCAGCAGCAGCGGCGCATCGGCGTGGTCGATCAGCAGGCGCTCCAGCACCTTGAGCGTGTCGGCGTCCGCCCACTGCAGGTCGTCGATCAGCAGCACCAGCGGACGCTCCGGCCGCGCGAAGGCGGCGAACAGCCGGGCCATGGCGCGCAGGACGATCTCGCGCTCGAAGACCAGCGCCGCGTCGCCCGGCACCGGCGCGGCCGGCCCGTCCTGCGGACCGAGCACGGCGGCCAGGCCCGGCACCCAGGCGGCGAGCGTCGCGCCGACCGGTTGCGCGGCGCGGCGCAGGCGGTCCCGCCAGGTCTCGAAGTCGGCCTCGGCGCTGCCAAGCACGCCCTGCAGCAAGGGCTCCAGCGCCCGCGCCAGCGCGTCGAAGGGCACGCCACTGCGCGCGGCGTCGCACTTGCCGGCGGCCACCAGCGGCGCGACGGGCTGCCGCATCCGCGCGACCGCTTCGCGCAGCAGCGCCGACTTGCCGATGCCCGGTCCGCCCCAGACCCAGGCGGTGCGGGCGCCTTCGCCCTCGGCCACCGCGCGATAGAGCGCGGCGAGCTGGGCGAGCTCGTCGTCGCGGCCGACCACCGGGCCGGGATCGTGCGCGCCGGCCAGCGCGGCGCCGGCATCGAGCACGAAGTCGGGGATGGTGCCGTGGCGACGCAGCAGTTCGTCGCAGCTGCGCAGGTCGGCCAGCAGCGCGCCGGCGTCGGCATAGCGGCGGTCCGGCGACTTCTGCAGCAGCCGCAGCACCAGGCGCGAGAGCTGCGCCGGGACCTCCGGCCGCAGCGCGTGCACCGGCGACGGCAGGCGGGTCGCATGGGCGTGGATGCGGGCGGCGGCGTTGTCGCCATCGAAGGGCGGCGCCCCGGTCAGCAGTTCGTGGAACAGGCAGCCCAGGGCGTAGAGATCGGCGCGCGCGTCGACCTCGACATTCATCCGCCCGCCCAGCTCCGGCGCCATGTAGTCGAAGCGGGCATCGTCCCAGGCCAGCGCTTCCTCGCCGCGGGCCTGGGGCTCGCCCTGGCGCAGCGCGAAGCCGAAGCCGGTCAACGTCGCTCTGCCGGCCGCCTCGTCGACCAGGATGCAATCCGGGCCGAGCGCGCGATGGACGATGCCGGCGGCATGCATCCCGGCCACCGCGGACACGATGGCCCGCGCCAGGCGCAGGAAGGCCGCCGGCGTCATCGGCGGCCGGGCGGTCTCGCCGAGCAGCCGGCCGCCCGGGTCCTGGAGCAGCAGCACGACGCCCTCGCCACTGGGCTGCAGCGCCTGCGGCACCGCGGCCCAGTCCGGCCGGAGCGCGCCGCGCAGCGCGTATTCACGCTGCAGCAGCGCCAGCGCGGCCGGCGCCTGATGGCCGCGTCCGGCCACGAGGACGGACGGACCGCGCTGCGGACTGGCCCGGTGCAGGCGAGTCCCGCGCGGGGTCAACTCGAGGAAGGGAAGGCGGGCAAGGTCGTTCATCGCTGGCTTCAATGTAGGGAACACTACATGAAATTCGATGATATGGGCCGACCTCGACGACCGCAAGGCGACACCCGCGCGACAACTCCCTCGAAAGAGTTAGTCCGAGGGTTTATCGGGGGTTGGCGGAGGGATTGCGCCGTGGCGGCGCACGGCGCGGGCGCCGAAGCCGGCGCTCAGCGATTGACCATCACGATGCCGGCCGCGAGCCCGGCCAGCGCGAGCATCAGCCGCGGCGTGATCGGCTCGCCGAGCAGCAGCGCGCCCGCGAGCAGCCCGAACAGCGGCGTGCTCAGCGTGAAGCTGGACAGCCGGGTCGCCGGGTAATGGCGGATCAGCCAGAACCACACCAGGTAGCTGGCGAAGGAGACGATCACCGCCTGGAAGCCGAAGAGCCCGACCAGTCGCCAGGACCAGGCCAGCGGCAGCACCTCGCCGGTGGCGAGCGCGCCCGCCGCCAGGGCCAGCGCCGACACGCCGAGCTGGTACAGCAGCGTCTTCTCCGCGCTCGCCGACGACAGCCGCGTCGCACGGATCGCCAGCGTCGTGCCGCCCCACAGCAGCGCGGCCAGCACGCCCAGCGCGTCGCCGAGCCACTGCATCGCCTGCCCGGTGCCCTGCAGGCCCTCGCCGAACGCGAACGCCACCGCGCCGAAGGCGATCAGCAGGCCCACCGTCTGGCGCATCGTCAATCGCTCGGCGGGCGAGATCAGCGGCATGCCCAGCGCAACGACGAAGGGCGACAGGTAGAGGAACACCACCATCCGCGACGCCGTCGTGTACTGCAGCCCGACGAAGATGCAGGCGAACTCGGCCGCGAACAGCAGGCCGGCGAGCAGGCCGCCGGGCAGGCTGCCGTCAGGGCGGAAGAGCGCGATGCCGCGCGCCGCGGCGAAGCCCCACACCAGCAGGCCGGCCAGGCCCGAGCGCAGCGCGGCCTGCCACAGCGGGCCGATCTCCGCCAGCGCGGCCTTGGCCGCGACCTGGTTCAGGCCCCACAGCACGCAGCATCCCAGCAGGATGACCACCGCCGCGCCGTCGAGTCGCTGTTTGCGTTCCATGGCGCCGGATCATGCCCGGCGGCGTGTCCAGGCCCGCGCGGCCAACGCACACAGCAGCGCCGCCGCGGCCCCCGCGATCAGGCCGGTGAAATGCGACAGCGGCGCGATCGCGATGTTCCAGCCGTCCCAATGCCGCAGCGGCGGGCCGGCCAAGGGGCGCTCCGCCGCGACCTTCGCGATCAGTCCCAGCCCGATCAGCAGGCCGATGACGCGCTCGCGCCCATGCGAGGCGCGCATCCGCATCATCCCGATCGCGGCGACGGCGACGCCCGCATGCAGCACGCCGGAGGCGCCGCCGAAGCGCTCGAGCGACGGTTCGATCAGCAGCCCGACCTGCGTCAGCGGCCAGGCCAGCAACCAGGCGACCGCGTCCCACGGTCCCAGGCGCGCGGCGACGCCCAGCAGGCCCACGACGGCACAGCCGGCCAGGTTGGCGATCAGGTGCTGGGGACTCCAGTGCAGCCACGCGGCGCTGACCGCGCGCCACGGCTCGCTGGCCACGAACCCGGGCCGCCACTCGAGCGCGGCCTGCACCGGCGCGGGCTGGACCCAGGCGACCAGCGAGCCGATCGCGAGCGCCATCGCCACCAGCAGCCACGCGCGTCCCGGCATCGGGGCCTCGTCCGCTAGGCGTCAGCCGAAGACGGCCCGCCAGAGCGCCAGCACCGCGTCGCGCTGCGGCGCGAGCGTCTCGGCGGCCTCGCCATCGAGCGCGGTGGACTGCTCGTTGAGCCGCGCCCGGTGCTGCACGCGGCGCAGCTCGCGATAGGCATCGGCGGCGTCGCGGCCGACGTTGGCAGGCAGCAGCCCGGCGGACTCGGCACGCTGCAGCAGCGCGATGTTGCCGGCATTGGCCAGCAGCTCGGGGTGGCGCGCCGAGTGCGCCAGGATCAGGTACTGCAGCGCGAATTCAGCGTCCACCATGCCACCCGGGCTGTGCTTCACGTCGAAGAAGCCGGTCCGCACCGAGCGCGCGGCGCGCAGCTTCTCGCGCATCGCGACCACCTCGTCGCGCAGCGCCGCCGGATCGCGCGGCGCGGTCAGTACCGCGCGGCGGGTGGCCTCGAAGCGCTCGGCCAGCGACGCATCGCCGGCGCAGAAGCGCGCCCGCGTGATCGCCTGGTGCTCCCAGGTCCACGCGGTGTTGCTGCCGCGGCCGCCCTGGTAGTTCTCGAACGAGGTGATCGACGTCACCAGCAGCCCCGAGTTGCCGTTGGGCCGCAGCGCGGTGTCGATGTCGAAGAGCTCGCCCGCGGCGGTGCGGATCGTCAGCCAGGTGATCAGCTTGCGAATGAAGGCGCCGTAGATCTCCGCCGCGTTGTCGTCCTCGTCGTCGAAGAGGAAGACCAGGTCCAGGTCGCTGCCGTAGCCCAGCTCCTTGCCACCCAGCTTGCCGTAGGCGATCACCGCCAGCCGCGGCGACGGCCGGTGCTTCTGCTTGAGCCGGTCCCAGGCCCAGTCCAGCACGCATTGCACCGTCGCGTCGGCGAGCAGCGACAGCTCGTCCGCCACCTGCTCGACGCTGATCTGCCCTTCCACGTCGCGCACCAGCGTGCGGAAGACCTCGGCGTGATGCGCGCGGCGCACGCTGTCCAGCAGCGCGTCCTCGCTCGCCTCGCCATGCTCGGCCCAGGCGTCGTGGCGCGCCTGCAGGTCCTGGATGAAGGCCGCGCCATCGAAGCGCTCGTGCAGCAGCCGTGCATCGGCCAATTCGTCGATGACGCCGGGATGCTGCATGAGGTAGCGCATCGGCCAGCGCGCCAGGCCCAGCAGCCGCAGCAACCGGCCCTGCACCGCCGGCCGCTCGACCAGCAGCGCCAGGTAGCTCTCGCGGCGCAGCAGCGGCTCGATCCAGTCGACGAAGCGCTGCGCCGCGTCCAGCGTGCATTCGCCCTGGCGCACCGCCAGCGCCGCGCGCCCGACCAGCTTCGCCAGCCGCAGCCGGGAGTCCTCGCGCAGGTTCTGCACCCGCGCCTGCTGCGCCCAGCGCCGCACGTTGGCCGCCAGCTCGGGCTGCAGCTTGTCGAGGAACTCCTCGCTGTCGATCGGCAGCGGCGGGCCGCCGCACATGCCGTTCTTGCAGTTGCCCTTGCCCGGCGCGACGCCGTCGTGCAGCAAGGCGTCGAACTCGGTCGCCACCAGCTCGCGCACCTCCATCAGCCGGTCCAGCAGCGGGCAGGCGTGGCTGTTGCAGCTCAGGCAGAGGCTTCGCGCGATCCAGCCGATGTCCTCGTCCGAGGCCGGCAGGCAGTGGGTCTGCTGGTCGTCCAGGTACTGGATGCGGTGCTCGACGCGACGCAGGAAGTCGTAGCCCTTGGCCAGCGCGGTGGCGGTCTCGGGCTTCATCAGGCCGCGCGCCGCCAGGCGCGTCAGCGCCTTCAGCGTCGAGCGGGTGCGGATCTCGGGGAACTGTCCGCCGCGCACCACCTGCAGCAGCTGGACGATGAACTCGATCTCGCGGATGCCGCCACGCGAGAGCTTCACGTCGTTGGCGCGCTCGGGCCGGCCGGCGGCGCGGCGCTGGGCCTCGTCGCGGATCTTGCGATGCAGTTGCCGCAGGCCCTCGAAGACGCCGTAATCCAGATAGCGCCGATAGACGAAGGGCGTGACCAGGCTGCGCAGCTGCATCGCGCGACCGCTCTTGACGCTGGCGCGCGGCGCCACGACGCGGCTCTTCAGCCAGGCGAAGCGCTCCCACTCGCGGCCCTGGACGAGGAAGTACTCCTCCAGCATCGCCATGCTCACCGCGGGCGGACCGGAGTTGCCGTTGGGACGCAGCGCCAGGTCGACGCGGAAGACCTGGCCGTCCTCGGTCACGTCGCCGATCAACGTCGACAGCCGGCGCGAGAGCTGCGCGAAATATTCGTGCGCGGAGATCCGCTGGCGGCCCGTGCCGCTGTCCGGGCCCTCGGTCTGGCCGTCGTCCTCGTAGACGTAGATCAGGTCGATGTCGGACGAGACATTCAGCTCCCGCCCGCCGAGCTTGCCCATGCCCACGACCCAGAAGTCGATGTCCTGGCCGACCGCGTCGCGCGGCGGGCCGTACAACGCGTCGAGTTCCGCGCGGCAGTGCGCGACGCCGATGTCCAGCGCCACCTCGGCCAGATGGGTCATCGCCTGCGTGACATCGGTCATCGGCGCGCCCTGCTCGACGTCGAGCACGGCCAGCCGTTCCATCACCAGCTGGCGCATCACGCGCAGCGCGGCGGGCAGCGCACGACCGCCTTCGCACAGGCGGTCAACGACGTCGCGCATGACCGCGTCATCCGGCAGGCCGGGCGGCAGCAGGGGCAATTCGGCCGCGTAACGGCGGCGGATGCGCTGAACGAATCGGCTGTGGTCCGCGCTCGCGGCCGGCGTCGAAACGCCTGCCGGATCGGCGGTTGCCGGGGCAACTGAATCCATCGGTAAAGAAAGCTCTCGCTGGCTCATGGCCGGAAATGGCTGTGCTAGATTCGGCGACCGCCGTCCCCTCTTACATGTCTTCGTCCGCCGTCACCAGTTCTGACTCCGGTTCCGCGGTCGCGAAGCGACGCTGGTGGGCACGCTGCGCCCTCTGGCTCGGTCTGGCTTCGCTGGGCCTGTTCTCCCTGCTGATCGCGGCCTGGCTGGCATTGCACTGGGCGATTCTGCCGCACATCGACGACTGGCGGCCCCAGCTCGAAAAGCAAGCCACCCAGGCATTGGGGGTACCCGTGAAGATCGGCGCCATCAGCGCCCGATCGTCGGGCTGGATCCCGACGCTGGACCTGCGCGACGTGCGCATCGTCGAGGCCTCCGGCCGCGAAGCGCTGCACCTGCCCCGCGTCAGCGCCGCGCTGTCGCCGCGCTCGCTGCTGGCCTTCGAACTGCGCTTCTCCCAGCTGCTGCTGGACAGCCCCGAGCTGCTGCTGCGCCGCGACGCGCAGGGCCGCGTCTTCGTGGCCGGCCTCAGCGTCGACGGCCCCTCGGACACGCAGGCCTCCGAAGCCGCGACCGACTGGTTCTTCGAGCAGCACGAGTTCGTCATCCTCCATGGCCGCATCCGCTGGGTCGACGATTTGCGCGCCGCGCCGCCGCTGGAGCTCTTCGACCTCAACCTGGTCCTGCGCAACGGCCTGCGCCGCCACCGCCTGCGGCTGGACGCGACCCCGCCGGCCGGCTGGGGCGAGCGCTTCACGCTGCGCGGCGAGTTCACCCAGTCGCTGCTGGACCGGCCCGGCGCGGTGCAGCGCTGGAGCGGCCAGCTCTTCGCCCACCTGCCGCGCACCGATGTCAGCGAGCTGCGCCGCTACGTGGACCTGCCCTTCGAGCTCAACGAGGGCGACGGCGCCCTGCGCGCCTGGCTGGACGTGGACCGCGGCGAGCCGCGCAGCCTGACGCTGGACATGGGCCTGCGCGCGGTGAAGCTGCGCGTCGCGCCCGGCCTGCCGGAGCTGGCGCTGGCGCGGATCGGCGGCCGGCTGGTGCTGAAGCAGACGCCGCAATCGCTCTCGCTGGAAGCGAAGCAGCTGGGCTTCCAGGCGGGGGACGGGCTGGACTGGCCGCGCTCGGACTGGGCGCTCGAGGTCAAGCGCGACGCCCGGACCGGCACCATCACCGGCGGCGACTTCCAGGCGCAGCAGCTGGACCTGGCGCTGGGTGCGCAGATCCTCGCCCGCCTGCCGCTCGCCGAGGCCCAGCGCCAGCTGATCGCCGACATGAAACCGGGCGGCCTGCTCAATGCGCTGCAGCTGCACTGGGACGGCCCGCTCGACGCGCCGCGCAGCTATCGCGCCAAGGGCCGGCTGCAGGGCCTGCAGCTGGCGGCCGCGACGCCGGAGCCGCCGTCGGATCCCGCCTCCTCGCCGCCGACCGGCCGACCCGGCGTGCGCGGCGCCGACCTGCAGTTCGAGGCCACCGACCAGGGCGGCAGCGCGACCCTGGCCGTGACCGACGGCGAGGTGACGCTGCCCGGCGTCTTCGAGGAAGCGACGGTCCCGCTCAAGCAGGCGCAGGCCAGCGTGCAGTGGCGCGCGCAGCGCCCGGTGGCGCTCGGCGGCGCCAAGCGCGCGCCGGCGCCCAGTCCTTTGTCCCTCCCGGCGACGCGTCCGCTGGCCGCGGCCTCGGCGGTCGCCACCACCGCGTCGGCGCCGACCGAGCCCGCCACGCGCTGGACGGTGCAGTTCAACGACGTGCGCTTCAGCAACGACGACCTGCGCGCGGAAGTCGACGGCAGCTGGCAGAGCGGTGACGGCAAGCGTCCGCATGACCACGGCCGCCTCGACCTGACCGGCCGCATCGACGAGATCCGGGCCCCGCGCGTGCTGCGCTACCTGCCGGCCTCGATGGGTCATGACGCGCGGCGCTACGTGCGCGACGCCATCCGCGACGGCACGGTGCACCGCATCCAGGTGCGCCTGCAGGGCGACCTGATCGACTTCCCCTTCGACGCGCCGCGCAGCAAGGGGCAGTTCCGCGTGTCGGGGCAGGTCCGCGGCCTGACGCTGGCCTACGTGCCCAGCCATCCGGCCGAGGGCGAACTGCCCGCCTTCCAGTCGCCGTGGCCGGCGATGGAGCAGCTCGACGCCGAGCTGGTCTTCGACCGCGCCGCGATGAGCATCCGCAACGCCAAGGCCCGGCTGATGGGCGTGGACCTGGTCAACGTGCAAGGGTCCATCGCCGACCTGTACCACCACGCGCCGGTGCTGGAGATCGACGGCCAGGCGCGCGGGGCGCTCGCCGATGCGCTGCGCTACGTGAAAGCCTCTCCGGTGGCGGCGCTCACCAGCCACGTGCTGGACACGACCACCGCGACCGGTCCGATGGCGCTGAAGCTCAACCTGCGGCTGCCGCTGATGCATGTCGACGACACGGCGGTCAAGGGCCTGGTCACCTTGACCGGTAACGACGTCCGCATCCGGCCCGACACGCCGCTGCTGGGCCAGGCCCGCGCGCAGGTCAGCTTCGACCAGAAGGGCCTGCAGATCCGCGGCGGCCAGGCGCGCGTGCTGGGCGGCGACGCCAGCTTCGACGGCGGCAGCCTGCCCGACGGCACGATGCGTTTCGCCGCGCAGGGCACGGTCACGGCCGAGGCGCTGCGCAACGCACCGGAGCTGGGGCTTCAGCAAGCGGCGTCGGTGATGACCGGCCAGGCCGCGGTGCGCTTCGAGCTGGGCGTGCTCAAGAGCGGGCAGACCGAGATCGCGGTGACCAGTCCGCTGCAGGGCATCGCGGTGAACCTGCCGGCGCCGATGCACAAGGCGGCCGAGGAGGCCTGGCCGATGCGCATCGCCACCAAGGCGCTGGCGCCGGCCGGCGCGGCCTTGCGCGATGAATTGCGCGTCGAGGCCGGTCCACTGCAGGCGCTGTACCAGCGCGACGTGACCCATGAGGCCAAGGTGCTGCGCGGCGCGATCGCTGTGCGCGAGCGCGCGCCCGAGCTGCCCGCGCAGGGCGTGACGGCGCGCGCCAGCTTCGACCAGTTCAATGCCGACGCCTGGCAGACCGCCTTGCCGAGCCTGACCGGCGCGAAGGCCGGCGCGGAACTCGAGGGCGCGACCGAGGGCGGCTACGCGCCGACGCAGCTGACGCTGAAGGCGCAGACGCTGCAGGTGGCGGGCCGCACGCTCAACGGCGTGACGGCGGGCATCTCCCACGACGCCGGCGCGGGCTGGCGCGTGTCGGTCGACGCGCAGCAGCTCAGCGGCCTGATCGAGGTCCGCGCGGCCAGGCCGGACCAGCCGGGCCGGGTCTTCGCCCGGCTCTCGCGGCTCTCGGTGCCCAAGAGCGATGCCGATTCCGTCGAGCAGCTGCTCGACAAGCAGCCGCGCTCGGTGCCGGCGCTGGACATCGTCGTCGAGGACTTCGAGCTGCGCGGCAAGCGCCTGGGCCGGCTCGAGATCGATGCGCAGCAGCAGAGCGAGGCCCGCGACTGGAAGCTCAACCGGCTGGTGCTCAAGAGCCCGGACGCGACGCTGAGCGCTTCCGGCAAGTGGGCGCCCGAGCCCGGCCAGGCGCTGCGCCGCACCGAACTCGACTGGAAGATGGACGTCGCCGACGCCGGCAAGCTGCTGGAGCGGCTCGGCCAGGGCCAGGTGCTGCGCGGCGGCAAGGGTGTGCTGACGGGCCAGGTGGCGTGGCAGGGCTCGCCGATGTCGCCGGACTACGCCAGCATGAGCGGCCAGCTCAACGTCTCGATGGAATCGGGGCAGTTCCTCAAGGCCGAGCCCGGCGTGGGCCGGCTGCTGGGCGTGCTCAGCCTGCAATCCATCCCGCGGCGGCTGATGCTGGACTTCCGCGACGTGTTCTCCGAAGGCTTCGCCTTCGACAACGTCACCGGCGACATCCGCATCGCCAAGGGCGTCGCGCGCAGCGACAACCTGCGCATGAAGGGCCTGCAGGCGGCGGTGCTGATGGAAGGCAGCGCCGACCTGGCGGCCGAGACCCAGGACCTGCACGTCCTGGTGCTGCCCGAGATCAATGCCGGCGGCGCGGCGCTGGCCTACGCGGCGGTGAATCCGGCCATCGGCCTGGGCGCCTTCCTGGCCCAGTGGCTGCTGCGCAAGCCGCTGGCGGCGGCCAACTCCGAGGAGTTCCGCGTCACCGGCACCTGGTCCGATCCGCGCATCGAGCAGCTGCCGCGCCGCGCGCAGCCGCAGGGCAGCTACAACAACGCCACCACCGCGCAAGGAGAGTCCGTCCAATGAGCACCTCGACCCCGCAGGCGGCGCCGCCGGTCACGATCGCCGCGATCCAGATGGTCTCCGGCCCGCGGCTGGAGGAGAACCTCGAGCGCGCCGCCCACTGGATCGGCGAGGCGGCGCGCCAGGGCGCGCGGCTGGTCTCGCTGCCCGAGTACTTCTGCCTCATGGGCCACAAGGACACCGACAAGCTGCCCTACGCCGAGCGGCCCGGCGACGTCGACGCGCCCATCCAGGGCGCGCTGCGCCGGGCGGCGCGCGCGCATGGCGTGTGGATCCTCGGCGGCACCTTGCCGATGGCGATCGACGGCGCGGCCCTGCCCGCCGAGCGGGTGCGCAACACCACCTGCGTCTTCGCGCCGGACGGCACGATGGCCGCGCGCTACGACAAGCTGCACCTCTTCTGCTACGACAACGGCCGCGAGCGCTACGACGAGGCCCGCGTGCTCCAGGCCGGCGAGGCGCCGGTGAGCTTCGACGCGCCGATCGCCGACGGCCCCACGCTGCGCGTCGGCCTGTCCATCTGCTACGACCTGCGCTTCCCGGAGCTCTTCCGCGCGATGAGCTTCGGCGGCCCGCGGCCGTTGGACCTGATCAGCGTCCCGGCGGCCTTCACCTACACCACCGGCCAGGCGCATTGGGAGCTGCTGCTGCGGGCCCGCGCGGTCGAGAACCAGGCCTACGTCATCGCCGCGGCCCAGGGGGGCACGCACGAGAACGGGCGCCGCACCTGGGGCCACAGCCTCATCGTCGATCCCTGGGGCGAGGTGCTGGCCTGCCTGCCCGAGGGCGAGGGCCTGGCGATCGCCCGCCTCGACCCGGCGCGCATCGCGCAGGTGCGCGAGCAGTTGCCGGCGCTGCAGCACCGTCGGCTCTGAGACGCGGCGGCGGCCGCGTTCCGTGAGCAGGCCCGCGAGCGCGTCCGCGTTCCGGTCCCGCGATCCGGTCCTGCGATCCGGCGCCGGAATCCGGTTCAGATCGGGCGATCGGCGGCCGCTTCCTGGAGGCAAGATGCCCGGCATGATCGACCGCCGCCCTGCCCGCCCTCTTCGCTCCATGCCGGCGCTGCTGGCCGCCATGGCCTTCGCGCTGCTGGCGGCCTGCGGCACGCCGGCGCGGCCGCTGGAGTCCTCGCTGACCGACATGGAGTCGCTGCAGCTGCGCTCCTGGTTGAGCCCGCAGTTGCGGCGCAACATCGACCTGCTGCCGGTGAGCGGCGGCCAGGAGACCTCGCGCTGGTGGGGCAGCCGCATCAACGCGATGACGCTGAACCAGACCTACCAGGAATCGTTGCGGCGCCTGGGCCTCATGCCCGACGTGCCCGACACCGGCCGCTACCAGCTGCAGGTCGAGGTGCTGGCGCTGGCGCAGCCGAATGTGCCGGTGCTGCCGGAGGTGGCGATCTCGGTCCGCTACACGCTGACGGAGCGCGCTGCGGGGGGTGGCAAGGTGCTGTACCAGCGCACGCTCCGCACGACGCAGAAGGCGGGCGCCGACGACAGCCTGAACCCCTCGGAGCAGCTGCGCATCGCCACCGAAGCCGCGCTGCGCAACAACATCGCGGACCTGATCCGCGACCTCGCGTCCCTGTCGCTCCCCGCCTGAGCAGCCGGAAACCCCGCCTTCCCGATATAAGAATTCAGCGGATTCCCCACCCCGGCATATGCATATAAGCATTGATTGCTTGCAAACGGCCGGGTTATCCCTAAGCATCACGGCTTTCCGCCCCAAAAAGGCGCATGTCGGCAAAAGGTCCCGAACGGCGGCCAGCTGACGCGAGCGTCCGTCTTTCGTCCGTGATCGAACTCCAACAGCTGCACAAGTCCTATGAGGTCGAGGGTCGCCGCGTGCCGGCACTCCAAGGAATCGACCTGCGGGTGGAACCGGGAGAAGTGTTCGGGATCATCGGCGCCTCGGGCGCCGGCAAGAGCACGCTGCTGCGGGTGATCAACCTGCTGGAGCGCCCGGACAGCGGCCGCGTGGTGGTGGCCGGCCAGGACCTGCAGGCGCTGGACGCGGCCGGCCTGCGCGCCGCCCGCCAGAAGATCGCGATGATCTTCCAGCACTTCAACCTGCTGAGCTCGCGCACCGTCGCGCAGAACGTCGCCTGGCCGCTGCGCATCGCCGGCTGGGAGGCCGCGCGCATCGCGCCCCGCGTCCAGCAGCTGCTCGCCCGCGTCGGCCTGTCCGACCAGGCGGACAAATATCCGGCCCAGCTCTCCGGCGGCCAGAAGCAGCGCGTCGGCATCGCCCGCGCGCTGGCGCTGGACCCGCAGGTGCTGCTCTGCGACGAGGCCACCAGCGCCCTCGACCCCGAAACCACCCGCTCGATCCTGGACCTGCTCGCCGAGCTCAACGAGGAGCTGAAGCTGAGCATCGTGCTGATCACCCACGAGATGGACGTGGTGCGCCGCGTCTGCGACCGCGTCGCGGTGCTGGAAGGCGGCCGCATCGTCGAACTGGGCCCCGTGGCGCAGGTCTTCCTGCATCCGCGCTCGGACACGGCGCGGCGTTTCGTGCTGGCGGCCGAGCATGTCGACGAGGGCGAGCAGCGCGACGACTACGCGCATGTCGCCGGCAGCCTGTGGCGCCTGACCTTCTTCGGCGAGCGCACCTACGAGCCGCTGCTGGGCGAGGTCGCCCGGCGCGCGAACCTGGACTTCGGCATCCTGGCCGGCCGCATCGACCGCATCAAGCGGCAGCCCTACGGCCAGCTGACCATCGCCGTCAGCGGCGGCGATCGCCAGGCCGCCCGCCAGCTGCTGGCCGAGCGCGGCGTGCAGGTCGAGGAGCTGCGCGCATGAGCCTCACGCCCTCGCTGATCGAGACCCTGCGGACCATCGACTGGCCCGAGATCGCCACCGCCAGCGGCGACACGCTGCTGATGCTGGGCGGTTCGCTGCTCTTCACCGCGCTGCTGGGCCTGCCGCTGGGCATCGCCCTGTACCTGTTCGACCGCGGTCGGCTGGTGTCCTCGCCCCGGCTCTACGCGCTGCTGTCGCTGATGGTGAACGTGCTGCGCTCGCTGCCGTTCGTGATCCTGCTGATCGTGCTGATCCCGTTCACGCTGCTGGTGACCGGCACCTCGCTGGGCGTGGCCGGCGCGATCCCGCCGCTGGTCGTGGGCGCAACGCCCTTCCTGGCCCGGCTGGTGGAAACCGCGCTGCGCGGCGTCGACCGCGGCATCGTCGAGGCCGGCCTGGCCATGGGCGCCAGCACCCGCCAGATCGTCGTCCAGGCGCTGCTGCCCGAGGCGCTGCCCGGCATCGTCTCGGCGCTCACCGTCACCGCGATCACGCTGGTCGGCTACACGGCCATGTCGGGTGTCATCGGCGGCGGCGGCCTGGGCGACCTGGCCATCCGCTTCGGCTATCAGCGATTCCAGACCGAGGTCATGGTCGTGACCGTGGTGCTGCTGCTGGTGCTGGTGCAACTGCTGCAGATGCTGGGCGACTGGCTCGTGACCCGCGTGTCGCACCGCTGAGCCCGTCCGGCATCGACCAGACCCCGCCTCCCCCTTTTCAGCGCCGATCGCCCCAAGCCGGCGAGCGGCATCGTTCCTCAGAGGAGTTTGCAAGCATGAAGAAGCTGTTCGCCGCCACCGTCGCGGCCCTGTCGCTGGCCACCGCCGGCACCGCCTCCGCCGAGAAGCTGAGCGTCGCCGCCACCGCGGTGCCGCACGCCGAGATCCTGAACTTGGTCAAGCCGGAGCTGGCCAAGCAGGGCGTGGAGCTCGAGGTCAAGGTCTTCACCGACTACGTCCAGCCCAACGTGCAGGTGGCCGAGAAGCGCCTGGACGCCAATTTCTTCCAGCACAAGCCCTACCTGAACGAGTTCAACAAGGGCAAGGGCACGCGGCTGGTGGCCGTCGCGGCGGTGCATGTGGAGCCGTTCGGCGCGTATTCGACCAAGCACAAGACGCTGGCCGCGCTGCCCGAGGGCGGCACCGTCGCGATCCCCAACGATCCGACCAACGGCGGCCGCGCGCTGCTGCTGCTGGACAAGGCCGGCGTGATCAAGCTCAAGGACAAGGCCAACATCCTGGCGACGACCAAGGACATCGCCGACAACCCCAAGAAGCTGAAGTTCCGTGAGATCGAGGCCGCCACGCTGCCGCGCATCCTGCCGCAGGTGGACCTGGCGCTGATCAACACGAACTACGCGCTGGAGGCGAAGCTGAACCCGGCCAAGGACGCGCTGGCGATCGAGGGCGGCGAGTCGCCCTACGCCAACTGGCTGGTCACCCGGGACGACAACCAGAACGCTCCCGCGGTGAAGAAGCTGGCCGCCGCGCTGCAGAGCGAGGCCGTCAAGCGCTTCATCCAGGCCCAATACAAAGGTGCGGTGGTGCCCGCCTTCTGACGACGGCTGCGGCCAGGATTGATTCCGTACAGCGCCCCGCGATCGCGGGGCGCTTTCATTTGGGCGCTGGATATCGAGGATTTGTGCCGGGCCGCCGTCCCGGCTTCTTGGCACCATGGCGGCCTCCTCCCTTGTCCCTCGGAATGGCGCCGCCAGGATGCCGCTCCTCGCCCGTCCGTGTCCGAACTCTCCGCGGCGCTGCCGCAGTTCTTCCTGCTTCGCGATGGCGCCCCGACGCTGCTGCTCACCGGCCATTACGACTGGGCCCTGGTGCTGCTGTCGCTGGCCGTCGCCTCGCTGACCTCGGCGCTGGCGCTGCAGGTCGCCGGCATGGCCAAGCCGGCCACGGGCTGGCGTCGCCAGTCCATCCTGGCCACGGGCGCACTGGCATTGGGCGGCGGCATCTGGTCGATGCACTTCATCGGCATGCTGGCCTTCCAGCTGTGCGCGCAGATCGCCTTCAACGCCCACATCACCGCCGCCTCCATGGTCCCGGCGCTGATCGCCTCCTGGGTCGCGCTGGCCCTGCTCTCACGCCGCGAACTCGACCGCTGGCGCCTGGTCGCCGGCGGCGTGCTGGTCGGCGCCGGCATCGGCGCGATGCACTACACCGGCATGGCGGCGATGGAGATGTCCGCCGCGCTGCGCTACGACCCCGCCTGGTTCGGCGCCTCCATCGTCGTCGCGGTCCTGCTGGCGATGCTCGCGCTGTGGATCCGCTTCGGCCTGGCCGGCCGCCTCAGCCGGCCCTGGGCGATCGCGCTGGGCGGCGTGGTGATGGGCGGCGCCATCGCCGGCATGCATTACACGGCCATGGGCGCGGCGCGCTTCGTCGGCCTGGCCGACGGCCCCTGCAACACCTCGATCGAGAACGCCGGCTGGCTCGCCCTGGCCGTGACCGTGATGGCGCTGGCCATCAGCGCGATCACCGCCGGCGCCAACGGCCTGCTGGTGCTGCGCCGGCTCAACACCGAGCTGGTCGAGGAACGCGGCCGCATGCTGGTAATGGAGACCGCGCTGCGCGACAGCGAGACCAAGTACCGCACCGTGATCGCCAACAGCCCGGGCGTGACCTTCCGCTGCCGCCTGGACGAGAACTGGTCGATGCTGCTGATCAACGACGCCGTCGAGGACCTGACCGGCTGGACCGCCCGCGACTTCCTGGAAGGCCGCCAGCACTTCGCCGCGCTGATCCATCGCCACGACCAGGCGCGGGTGAACGCGGCCGTGGAAACCGCCGTCGCCGCCGACACGCTCTATGCGCTCGAGTACCGCGTCCACACCCGCGACGCCGGCGAGCGCTGGGTCTCCGAGCGCGGCCGCGCGGTGCGCGACGCGCAGGGCGCGCCGCAGTGGATCGACGGCGTGATCCTCGACATCACCGAGCCCAAGCGGCTGCAGCGCCAGCTCGAGGAAGCCAAGGAGCGCGCCGAGTCCGCCGCCGCCGCCAAGAGCGCCTTCCTGGCCAACATGAGCCACGAGATCCGCACGCCGATGAACGCCATCCTCGGCTTCACCGAGCTGCTGCTGGACACCACGCTGACGGAGGCCCAGCGCCGCCACCTGACGACGGTGCGCGGCTCGGCGCGCTCGCTGCTGGCGCTGCTCAACGACATCCTGGACACCGCCAAGCTCGACAAGGGCGCGATGGAGCTGGAGTCGGTCGACTTCTCGCTGCGCACCGTCTGCGAGCAGGCGCTGAACTCGCTGCGGCTGCTGGCGCAGCGCAAGAACCTGGTGCTGCACCTCGACTACCCGTCCGCCGCGCCGCGCTTCTTCCAGGGCGATCCGCTGCGGGTGCAGCAGGTGCTGCTGAACCTGGTCGGCAATGCGATCAAGTTCACCGAGCGCGGCGTGGTCACGCTGCGAATGCGGCATGAAGGCGGCCAGGTCCACCTGGCCGTCGTCGACACCGGCATCGGCATCGCCCCCGACCGGCTGGACCGCATCTTCGACGCCTTCGCGCAGGCCGACGCCTCGACGACGCGCCGCTTCGGCGGCACCGGCCTGGGCACCACCATCTCGCGGCAGCTGGTCGAGCGCATGGGCGGCCGCATCACCGTCGAGAGCGAACTCGGCCAGGGCAGCACCTTCCATGTCTGGCTGCCGCTGCCGGCCGGCAACGCGGCGCTCGCCGAGGCCCAGGCGAGCGAGGCCGCCGTCGCCCTGCCCCCGCTGCGGCTGCTGGTGGCTGACGACGTGGCGCAGAACGGCGAGCTGCTGCAGTTGATCCTGGGCCGCGAGGGCCACCAGGTCACGCTCGCCGCCGACGGGCTGCAGGCGCTGAAGGCCTTTTCCGACGAGCGCTTCGACGCGGTGCTGATGGACGTGCACATGCCGGGGCTGGATGGCCTGGGCGCGACGCGGCGGATCCGCAACTTCGAGCATGCGCAGGGCCGCGGCCACACGCCGGTGGTCGCGCTGACGGCCAGCGTGCTGGAGGAAGACCGGCAGGCGGCGCTGGCCGCCGGCATGGACGGCTTCGCGGTCAAGCCGGTGGAGCCGGCCCGGCTGTTCGCCGAACTCGCCCGGGTGCTGGGCCTGTCGCCGGGCTGCGGCGCCGGGGAGGCCGGGCCGGCGCCATCCACGCGCCATGCGGCGGGCCTGGGGCCGGTGGGCCCAGGCACCGAGCCGCTCGACTGGCAGCAGGGGCTGCGGCTGTGGGGCAGCGTCACCGCGTGGCAACGCGGGCTGCGCCGCTTCGCCGAGGAACAGCGCGAAGGCGTCGCGCGGCTGCACCAGCTGACGCAGGCGCGCCAGTGGATCGAACTGCGCGGGCTGGTGCACCGCTGGCGCGGTGTGGCCGGCAGCCTGGCGATGCCGCGGCTGCTCGCCCACGCGCAGCCGGTCGAGACCGCCCTGCGCCTGGGGCGCGAAGAGGACCTGATGGCGCTGGTCGACACGCTGGCGCTGACGCTGCAGGACACGCTGGACGCGGTGGCAGAGCTGGATGGCCGGCCCTCGGGCTTCGCGGCCAGCGCGCCGATGCCGATGTCGGCCGACCGGCCCGCCGATCCGTCGGCCGAGGCGGCCGTGCGCGACCTGCGCGCCGCGAAGCAGCTGGTGGACCGCCTGGCCGCCGCGCTCAAGCGCAGCGAACTCGACGACGAGTCGCTGAGCGCGCTGCGGCTGGCGCTCGGCGCCGAGGCGCTGGGGCCCTTGACGCACGCGCTGGACGACTTCGACTTCGACGCCGCCCTGCTGCTGCTGCAGTCGCTGCGCACCCGGCTGAGCACGCCGAATGCCCCGCAAGGCCTGTCGTGAACGCCGATCACCGCCCCAAGCTGCTGCTCGTCGACGACGAGCCCGCCAACCTGCAGGTCCTGCGGCATGTGCTGCAGGACGACTACCGGCTGCTGTTCGCCCGCGACGGCCAGAAGGCGCTGGAGCTCGCGAAGAGCGAGGCGCCGCAGCTGATCCTGCTGGACATCATGATGCCGGGGCTCTCCGGGCTGGATGTCTGCCGCGTGCTCAAGTCGCAGCCGGCGACGCGGCGCACGCCGGTGATCTTCGTCACCGCGCTGGCCGACACCAGCGACGAGACCGAGGGCTTCGAGGCCGGCGCGGTGGACTACATCGCCAAGCCGGTCAGCCCGCCGGTGGTGCGGGCGCGGGTGCGGACCCACCTGTCGCTGGTGCGCGCGGACGAACTGCGCGAGACCCGGCTGCAGATCGTGCAGCGCCTGGGCCGCGCGGCCGAGTACAAGGACAACGAGACCGGCTGGCACGTCGTGCGGATGAGCCACTACGCCCAGTTGCTGGCGCTGGCGGCCGGCTGGACCGACCAGGACGCCGACGACCTGCTGCATGCCGCGCCCATGCATGACGTCGGCAAGCTCGGCATCCCGGACGCGATCCTGCAGAAGCCTGGCCCGCTGACCGAGGCGGAATGGATGGTGATGCGCCGCCATCCGGCCATCGGCGCCGAGATCCTGGGCGAGCAGGCGACCGGCCTGCTCGGCATGGCGCGGCGCATCGCGCTGGCGCATCACGAGAAATGGGACGGCAGCGGTTATCCCGAGGGCCTGGCCGGGGAATCCATCCCGCAGGACGCCCGCATCGTCGCGATCGCCGACGTCTTCGACGCGCTGACCAGCATCCGCCCCTACAAGCCGGCTTGGCCGGTCGAGCAGGCGGTGGCGCACCTGCGCGCGCAGGCCGGCCGCCACTTCGATCCGGCGCTGGTGGAGCTGTTCATCGGCGTGCTGCCGCAGGTGCTGGAGGTGCGGGACCGCTTCCTGGAGGAAGGCTAGGCCCCGCGGGCCGGTTATGGCCGCCCGCCAGATCGTGATGCTCGCATTCCCGCAACACCGGGCGTGCGCGGCGCCCGGCATCGCCGCGGCCCGGAATAATCCGCGCCCATGGTGCTGAACTTCATCTGGATCGGGTTCTTCCTGATCGGCTTCGCGGTCGCGCTGGCGCGGCTGTTCCAGGGCGACCTGACCATCTTCACGCAGGTGCTGACCGGCATCTTCGACACCGCCAAGACCGGCTTCGACATCTCGCTCGGCCTGGTCGGCGTGATGAGCCTGTGGCTGGGCCTGATGAAGGTCGGCGAGACCGCCGGCGTGATCCAGCTCTTCGCCCGCGCGATGGGACCGTTCTTCGCAAGGATCTTCCCCGAGGTGCCGCGCGGCCATCCGGCCGGCGGCTCGATGGTGATGAACTTCTCGGCCAACATGCTCGGGCTGGACAACGCCGCCACGCCGCTGGGCCTGAAGGCGATGAAGGAGCTGCAGGAGCTGAATCCGCGGAAGGACACCGCGTCGAACGCGATGATCATGTTCCTGGTGCTGAACACCGCCGGCATCACGCTGATCCCGACCTCGGTGATCGCGATCCGCCAGGCGATGGCGGTGGACCAGGGCCTGGTCGGCTTCAACGCCGCGGACATCTTCCTGCCCACGCTGATCGCGACCTTCATCTCCTTCATGTCGGGCCTGGTCGCGGTGGCATGGGTGCAGCGCATCAACCTGTTCAGCGCGCCGGTGCTGGTGTTCGTCGGCGGCTTCATCGCGATCATGGCCGCCGTCTTCGGCTGGCTGCACAGCTATCCGCCGGAGGTGATGTCGCAGTACATCGGGCTGCTGGGCAGCGGCGTGATCCTGAGCATCATCGTGATGTTCATCGCGGTCGGCGCCTGGCGCCGGATCAACGTCTACGAGGCCTTCGTCGAAGGCGCCAAGGAAGGCTTCGGCGTCGCGGTGCAGATCATTCCCTACCTGATCGCGATCCTGGTGGCGATCTCGGTGTTCCGCACGACGGGCTGCATGGACTTCGTCGTCCAGGGCATCGCCGCGGGCGTGGCGGCACTGGGCCTGCCCACCGACTTCGTGCCGGCGCTGCCGGTCGGGCTGATGAAGACGCTGTCGGGCAGCGGCGCGCGCGGCCTGATGGTGGACGTGCTCAAGACCTATGGCGTGGACAGCTTCGAGGGCAAGCTCGCCGCGATCATCCAGGGCTCGACCGAGACGACCTTCTACGTGCTGGCCGTCTACTTCGGCAGCGTCAACATCAAGAAGACGCGTTATGCGCTGAGCTGCGGCCTGCTCGCCGACGCGGTGGGCCTGGTCGGCGCGATCCTGGTGGGCTACTGGTTCTTCAAGTGAGCCGCGCGAGCGCCGCGCCTCACTCCACCCGGTTGCGCCCGTTGGCCTTGGCGCGATAGAGCGCCGCGTCGGCGCGCGCGAGCAGCGCGTCCAGGCTGGTGTCTCCGGGCTGCGCCCAGGCCACGCCCAGGCTGGCCGAGCAGGGCGGGATGCCGGGCTCCGGCGCATGCGCGGCCAGCGCGGCGCGCACGCGCTCGGCCGAGGCCCGCGCCGCCTCGGCGTCGGTGGACGGCAGCAGGATCACGAACTCCTCGCCGCCATAACGACCCAGCCGGTCGTTCACCCGCAGTTCCCCGCGCATCGCCGCCACCGCGCCGCTCAGCACCCGGTCGCCGGCCTGGTGGCCGTGCCGGTCGTTGACCTGCTTGAAGTGGTCGATGTCCAGCAGCACCAGCGACAGCGGCTGGCCGTAGCGACGCCAGCGATCGAATTCCTCGCCGCCGGCCTGCAGCACCGCGCGGCGCGTCAGCGCGCCGGTCAGCGCGTCGCGGGTGGCGAGCAGCTCGAATTCCTCGCGCACCCGCTCGCTGGCCATCAGCAGGACGCCCACGCTCAGCAGCAGCACGCTGAAGCAGTAGCTGGCGATGTAGGCGGTCTGCACCGTCGTCATCGCGAAGCGCGAGGACTGCGCCCCGTCCACCCAGAAGCTCGCCAGGCCGCGGCCGACCAGCACGGCCGCCTGCAGCAGCAGCGTGCCCGCGATCAGGCGCGCCGCGAAGCCGCGGCCGTCGCGCAGGACCAGCCGCGCGTGCGCCAGCACGCAGGCCGTCATCGTCCCGGTGAATACGACCATGCGTACGCGGTAGTCGGGCCGGATCAGGAACCAGGTCAGCACCGCCAGGCTCAGCAGCGCGATCGCGCCCCACAGCCGCCAGGTCACCGGCCGGCCGAAGAAGCGCTGCGAGCCGAAATAGAAGAGCCCGCAGCCCGTCAGCAGCAGCGCGTTGCCGGTCTGCGCGACGACGAATTCGGGCCACAGCCCCTGCAGCGCGTAGACGCCGGCGGCGAAGGCGCAGGTCATCGGCGCCATCGCCCAGGGCAGCAGCCCGTGGATCGTCGACGGATAGTTGCGCCGCACCCCGAGCAGCACCAGCCCCAGGACCGCAGCCATCAGCGCGGTCATGACGGTGATCGAGCGGGGATCGAGCTGCATGAGGCCGGCAGTGTAGGCGGCGCCGATGACAGGCGCGCCGCCGCCGGCCGGTCGCGGGCGCGGTGCGCGCCCCGCCGTTCACATCGACCGGAACAGGTGGACGTAGGCCCGGCTGACCGGCAGCTCGCTCGCATGCCCGCGCACGCGGACGAACAGCCGGCTCAGTTCGTCGCGCCGCGTGCCGGCCACATGGTCCAGGTTGACGATGGTCGAGCGATGCACCTGCCAGAAGCGCTCGCCGTCCAGCTGCGCCACCAGCTCGTGGATCGGCGTGCGGATCAGGTATTCGGCCTCGGCGGTCTGGACGCAGGTGTACTTGTCGTCGGCGCGGAAGAACAGCACGTCGTCGACGCAGACCTGGTGCATCAGGTCGCCCTGCGTCGCGCGGACCCAGCGCAGCGGGCCGGCGGGCCGGGCACCGCCGCCCGCGGGCGCGTGCAGCGTGCGCAGCGCCGCCAGCAACCGGGCGTCGAGCGCCGCGTCGCCGTCGGCCTCCGGCTTCGCGAGCGCGCGCCGGATGCGCTCGACCGTGCGGCCCAGCCGCTCCGGCTCCACCGGCTTGAGCACGTAGTCGATCGCTTCCTGCTCGAAGGCCTGCACCGCGTACTGGTCATAGGCGGTGACGAAGACGACGCGGGTCGCGCCCTCGATGCCCTCGGCGACTTCCAGGCCGGTCAGGCCCGGCATCTGGATGTCGAGGAAGGCCAGGTCCGGCCGCAGCGCGGCGATCCGCTCGGCCGCCTCCGAGCCGTTGCGGGCGACGTGGACGACATTCAGCTCGGGCCAGACGGCGGCCAGCTGCGCGGCGAGCGCGCGGGCCAGGTGGGGTTCGTCGTCGGCGATCAGGGCGGTGGGTGCGGTCATGGTCGGAGAGGCGAATGGAAGGGAGCGAAGAACGCAGCGAATGAGGGCGGCAGGGCAGTGGCGGTGGCGACGTTCAGCCGTCCAGCGGCACGCGCAGCGTGACGAGGCATCCCGGCTCGGCGGCCACCAGGTCCAGCGACGCACGGTCGCCGTAATGCGTCATCAAGCGCTCGCGCAGGTTGGACAGGGCGATGCCATTGCCCGCGCGGCGCGACGCGCCCGGCCCCACACCGTCGTCCCGGACCTCGACGACCAGGAAGCCGGCGCGCAGCGCCGCATCGACCTGGACCGTCCCGCCGTCGATCTTCGGCTCCAGGCCGTGGTGCACCGCGTTCTCCACCAGCGGCTGCAACAGCATCGGCGGCAGCATCACCGCGCGGGCCTCGGGGGTGGCCCTGACCTCGAAGCGCAGCCGGTCCTCCATGCGCGTGCGCAGCACCGTCAGGTAGGCCTCGGCCAGCGCGAGCTCGTCCTCCAGCGGACCGGTCTCGCGCCGCAGGCCGCCGAGCGAGGCCCGCAGGTAGGCGGTGAAGGCGCCCAGCATGTCCTTGGCCTTGGCCGCGTCGTAATCGATCAGCGAGTGGACGTTGGCCAGCGTGTTGAACAGGAAATGCGGCTCGATCTGGCCCTGCAGCAGGCGCAGCTGGGCCTCGGTGGCGCGGCGCTCGGCCTTGAGCTGGCGGTTCTTCGACGCGAACCAGTGATGCAGCACGAAGGTGATGCCCAGCGACAGCACCGAGGTGATGCCGATGACCTTGCCGCCCTGCGCCCAGTCCAGCCGGACCCAGGAGGTGAGCCCCGCGAGCCACATGCCGGGCAGCCAGCCGATCACGGTGCCGAGGATGGGCACGCCGGAGAAGAACAGCGTGCGGCGCCAGTCGCTCCATTGGCGGATGCGGGCGCGACCGCCCAGGCGCGGCGTCAGGATCGCGAAGAGCACCTGGATGACCACGCCGATGGTGAGGCACACCGTCAGGTTCTTCCCGTACCACCATCCCCAGAGGCGCAGGTCGAACCAGTCCACCACCCGGAAGTTCATGACGAACCCCAACAGGGTGAAGCCGGCCGAGAGCGCGGCGCAGAAGACCAGGGTCCAGATCCATTGCATCCAGGCGGGGCCGCTGGGCTGGACATCGTTGCTGATCCAGGCATGCCAGGAGGCACGCAGGCGACGGGCATCGCGCCAGAGCGGTCGGGACGGGGCGGGAGTCATGCGCTGCAGTGTAGGAAGCGGTCGCCCGGCACCCGCCCGGGGAAACGACGGATCGACAGCCCGCTGGATGGATCGACGGCCGGTGGCGCGGACGCCCGCCCCGGCGCCGCCGATGCCCCTGACCTTCGGCTGGACATCCGGTCCATGGTGTCCAATAGCCCGCTGATCCGCCTCCCCGGCATTTCGCCCGCATCCCACGGAGACCCGCATGAGCTACATCCTGCTGATCAACGAACCTGTCGGCCAACGCGAGGCGCGCACGCCGGAAGAGGGCCGCGAGGCCTATGCGCGCATGACCGCCTTCGCCGGCCAGCTGCAGGCGCAAGGCCTGCTGCAGGCGGCGCAGTCGCTGCAGTCGGTCAACGGCTCGACCCGCGTCGCCAAGCGCGACGGCCGCATGACGACGATCGACGGCCCTTTCGCCGAGGCCAAGGAGATGGTCGGCGGCTTCTTCTGGCTGAACGTGAAGACCCGCGAGGAGGCGCTGGCGATCGCCCGCGAATGCCCGGCCGCCGAATGGTGCACGGTGGAAGTGCGCTCGCTGGTGCCCTGCTACGAGGAATCGAAGGCCTGAGGGTGCTCCGGGACAGCTCGTCCCGGTTTTTCTCGCTGATCGCGTCGAGACCTGTCGAAACCGGCGGGCCTGGGCCGTCGTGCCAGTGTGGACGCCCCGGAAGGACCGGGGCGCCGCCCGCCGGAGGGCACGATGCGATCGCTTCTTCACCCGCTCGGGCTCGACCCCCTCACCCCGCTTCAGGACAAGCACCATGCGCCACAAGCAAATCTTCGTGAACCTGCCCGTCAAGGACGTCGAGCGCAGCAAGCGCTTCTACAGCGCGATGGGTTACGAATTCAACCCGCAGTTCTCCAACGAGCAGGCGCTGTCGATGGTGATCTCGGACGACATCTACGCGATGCTGCTGGTCGAGGAGTTCTTCCAGACCTTCACGCCGCGCAAGATCTCCGACGCGCACACCACGACCGAAGTGCTGACCTGCCTGTCCTGCGAAAGCAAGGCGCAGGTGGACGAGTTGATCGCCAAGGCCCGGGCCGCCGGCGGCACCGTGCCGCGCGAGCCGCAGGACATGGGCTTCATGTACTCCCAGGCCTATGCCGACCCGGACGGGCACATCTGGGAGCTGATGTACATGGACATCACGCAGTTCCCCGGCGCCTGAGCCACTGCGGGCGCCGCCGGGCGGCGACATCGCCGTCGCCGCCGAAGCCAGCGGTCCGGCGCCCGGTCGCATGCCCGGCACGCGCGACATGCGCGGCATGCGGAGCGGCATCCCCGCCGCCCAGGCCGTACGATCGCGCGCATGACCGACGAGACCCATCGCGCGATCACCACCGTCTGGCGGCAGGAGTCCGCCAAGATCATCGGTGCCCTGTCACGGCTGACCCGCGACGTGTCGCTGGCGGAGGAGCTGGCGCAGGACGCGCTGGTGGCCGCGCTGGAGACCTGGCCGAGGCAGGGCCTGCCCGACAAGCCGGCGGCCTGGCTGATGACCACCGCCAAGCACCGGGCGCTGGACCGGCTGCGCCATGTGAAGCTCAGCGGCGACAAGCTCGAGCAGCTGGGGCATGAGCTCGATGCGCGCGAGGCGATGATCGTGCCGGACTTCGTCGACGACCTGGACGACGAGCGCGCCGCGCGGGAGATCGGCGACGACGTGCTGCGGCTGATGTTCTGCGCCTGCCACCCGGTGCTGGGCCTGGAGGCGCGGGTGGCGTTGACGCTGAAGATGGTGGCCGGCCTGACGACCGGCGAGATCGCCCGCGCCTACCTGCAGTCGGAGCCGACGGTGGCGCAGCGGCTGGTCCGCGCCAAACGCACGCTGGGCGAGGCGAACGTGCCCTTCGAGCTGCCGCGCGGCGAGGCCCTGACCGGCCGCCTGGCGGCAGTGCTGGAGGTGCTCTACCTGATCTTCAACGAGGGCTACGCCGCCACCAGCGGCGAGCGCTGGATCCGTCAGGACCTGTGCGACGAGGCGCTGCGGCTGGCGCGGATGCTAGTGCGGCTGGCGCCGCGCGAGGGCGAGGTCCACGGGCTGCTGGCGCTGATGGAACTGCAGGCCTCGCGGGCCTCGGCGCGTGTCGATGCGCAGGGGCAGCCGGTGCTGCTGCTGGAGCAGGACCGGTCGACCTGGGACCAGGGATCGATCGAGCGGGGGCTGGCGGCGCTCGCCACCGCCGAGCGGCTGGCCGCCGAGCCCGGGGACGAGGCGGGTGACAACGCGGGTGCCGGCGACGGTCCGGGGCCGTACGCGCTGCAGGCGGCGATTGCGGCCTGCCACGCGCGGGCCCGGCGCGCCGAGGACACCGACTGGCGGCGCATCGCCGCCCTCTACGAGGTGCTGGCGATCCGGCAGCCGTCGCCGGTGGTGGAGCTGAACCGCGCGGTGGCGCTGTCGATGGCCTTCGGGCCGGCGGTCGGTCTGGAGATCGTCGACCAGCTGATGGAGGAGCCGGCGCTGAAGCAGTACCCCTGGCTGCCGAGCGTGCGTGCAGACCTGCTCGCCAAGCTGGGACGCAATGCCGAGGCGAAAGAGGAATTCGAGCGCGCCGCCGCGATGACCGCCAATGCGCGGGAACGGGAGCTGCTGCTCAGGCGGGCGAGGGAGCAGGGGCACTGAGGGCCCGGGCCTCGGCGGTCAGAAGATCGGGACATTCAATCGCGCGGCCGCGGCACGCAGCCCCTTGTCCATCGTGGCGATCGCGGCGCCCGTGTCGATCGCCAGCGACAGGTAGTGGGCGTCATACCCCTGGACGTTGGCCTCCAAGGCAAACAGCGCCCGGTCGGACATCGTCTTGCGTTGCTTGAGCAAGCCCACGGCGTGCTGCTCGATCAGGTCGGCGGCACTGCGCAGCCGGCTCCTGCTCCAGCGCTCGCGCCGACTGCGCTTGAGCAGCGCATGACAACACTCGTCCGGCATGATCACCGGCGCGATCAGCGAGCGCGGCACCATGCGCCCCAAGGTGGACACGCGCTCGCCATACACCTCGTCCTCCTTCGAATGAGGCGCGACCCAGCTGATGGCGACACAGGCATCAACGACGACCATGGGACCGACGTCCTTCGCGAATCCAGTCGGCGGAGCTTTTCTCCCCCGGCGGGAGCGGCCGTTGCATGTCTGGATGGGCGGCGACGTAGGCCGCCATGCGCTCCGCCAGATCGGGCGGCGGGAGACCCTCGCCCATCCATTCAAAGTCGTCGACCGAATACGGGCGCGTGCTGCGCGGCGATTCATTCATGGGAACTTCCTTTCTCAAAGTTCCAGCACGACGTCGTGGCGACATCCATGGCGTCGCGCTGGAGAAGAAAGTCTAGGCATCGACCGAACCGGTCGACCTTCACCCACGGCGCGTTTTCGGCGAAACCGCCACGCAGGTTCTTGTGTATTTGTGCCGACGCCGTCGCTCGACGGCCTCGATGAGCACGGACCTTCCGGCCGATTCAATCCGGCGCGTCGCCCTCGCCTTCGCTCTCGTCGGTGAGGCGCACGCCCGCGCCCTGACGCTCGCGCTTGGCGGCGTACATCGCGGCATCGCTACGCGCCATCAGCGTCTCCAGCGTGTCGCCCTCCTGCCGCTGCGCGGCCCCGATGCTGATGCTCACCAGGGGCACTGAGGGCCCCGCAGCTCAGAACACGCGCACACCGACACGCTCCGCCGCGGCAATCAAGCCCCGATCCTTGGTCGCGATCGACGCGCCCGTGGCCAGCGCCAGGTCGAGATACAGCAGATCAAAGCCTTGCACATGGCGCTTGACCGCGGCGTCCACATGCTCGAGCAAGGGCGTGATCTCGGGATGCAGGACCACGCGATAAGACTCGATCATGGCCGCGTAGTCCTGGACCGTCCCCGGCGGCCAGCCCCCTGATCGACTCCGCTTGAGCAGCGAGTGAGCGCATTCGGCGTGGAACACATACGACGCGATGAGGTAGGCCTCGTCGTTCGCGAGCGCCCGGCCGAGCTTGGCGGCGTAGTCATGCAGGTCCGGCCCTTGGTCCAGCGCTTCGATCCAGCCCAGCGCGACGTTCGCGTCAACAACCACCGCAACCATGGCGCATCTCCATCAGCGCAGCCTGCAGCTCACCCGCACGCGGCGGATAGTTCAGGACATCGGGATTGCGGGCGTAGATCGCAATCAATCGTTCGGGCAGGTCGAACGGTCGGGCATCCTCCCCCGGCGCGACGACCCGCTTCCGGGAGCGACAGTCGATCAGCGATTGAACGTAGTCGAGTCGTCGCCGGCCGGCGTCGGTCAACGGACCGGGAATGGAAGGAAACCTCGGATCTCCCATCGGGGCGATCCGTCCCGACGATCCGACAGCATGGGCATCAGTCATGAAACCTCCTGGCAGACAAGGTGCGAAAGAGGTTTCCATTCTTGGCACCGACCGAACCGGTCGACCTTCACCCACGGCGCGTTTTCGGCGAAACCGCCACGCAGGTTCTTGTGTATTTGTGCCGACGCCGTCGCTCGACGGCCTCGATGAGCACGGACCTTCCGGCCGCTTCAATCCGGCGCGTCGCCCTCGCCTTCGCTCTCGTCGGTGAGGCGCACACCAGCGCCCTGACGCTCGCGCTTGGCGGCATACATCGCGGCATCGCTGCGCGCCATCAGCGTCTCCAGCGTGTCGCCCTCCTGCCGCTGCGCGGCCCCGATGCTGATGCTCACGCGCAGGCCGTCCGACATCGCGTTCCAGTCGTGCCGGCGCACCGCCTCGTCCAGCCGGCGACAGGCCTGCTGCGCGACCTCCTCGGTCGCGCCGCGCAGCAGCAGCACGAACTCGTCACCGGCCAGGCGCGCCGCGACGTCGTGCTCCCGCACATGCTGGCGCATCAGCCGCGCGATCTGGCTCAGCACCTGGTCCCCGACCAGGTGCGAGTGCTGATCGTTCACCTGCTTGAAGTGGTCGACGTCGATCAAGGCCAGGCTCACCACCCCGCCGGCCGCGAGCTGCGCCCGCGCGTGATCCTCGAAGCTGCGGCGATTGGCGAGCTCCGTCAGCGGATCCTCCATCGACAGCTTCTCCAACCGCTGCGCCTCGCTGGCGAGTTGCACGCGGTCGCGCTCGCTGCGGCGCGCATCGAGCTGCCATTGCACCGTCGACTCGCGACTCGCAAGGCTGGCGATCCGCACCCGCGCTTCGCGCTCGCGCAGCGCGCGCAGGCGCTGCAGCGCGCGTTGCGGCTGCCCCTGCTGTTCCTCGATCTGGCTGGCGATCAGCTCGCCCAGCTGCGCCAGGGGCTCGTGCTGGACCAGGTCGGCCTCGGTCACCAGTTGCGCCGCGGCCCGACGCGCCTGCGGCCACAGCCGCCGCGCCCAGGCCAGCTCGGCCTGCACCCAGCCGGCCAGCGAGGCGAGCCAATGCCGCTCCTGCGCCGGCAACTGGGCCAAGGCCAGTTGCAGTTCCGGCTGCGCGAACGCCGAGGCGCCCTTCCAGATCTGCGCCATCGTCTGCATCAGCGTCCACCAGCACTGCGCCTCGGCATCGCCTTCAGCGAGCAGGTGGCGCGCGTTGATCAGGTGGCCTTCGAGCGGCCCCAGCGGCGGCAACTGCCCCCGCTGTTCCCGCTCGCCGGCGTAGGCCAGCAGCGAGCCCATCGCCAGCCACAGGCAGGCCGTCAGCGGACTGCGCCTGGGCTTGCTGGCGTTGGCGGCGTCGGCCGCCTGGCGCAGCACCTCGGCCGCCTTGTCGAAGTTGCGCGCCCACACGTGGCAGGCCCCGAGGTCCTCCAGCGCCAGCACCAGTGCCGCGCCGTCGCCGCGCAGCTGCGCGAGCCGCAGCCCCAGCAGCGCCGCCTCGATCGCCTCCTCGTGATGCCCGGCCAGCGACGCGCTGTGCGCCAGCACCGACAGCGCCCCGGCCTCGCCGGACGCATCGCCCTGCTGGCGGAACAGCCGGGCCGCCAGTTCGCTGCGCCCGCGGGCCTCGCCCGGTCGATGCAGCGCGCGATCGCAGCGCGCCAGGTGCAGCAGCGCCTGCGCCTGCTGCGCCTCGTCCGCCTGCTCGAGCGCCAGCAGCAGCCACTCCTCGCCGAGCGGTTGCGCCGCGGCGACATCGCCGGCGGCGAGCACGGCGCGGGCTTGCTGGGACAGCGCGGACGGCGGGTCCAGGACGGGATCGGAACGCAAGGCGGTTCAGGAGGTGGGTACCGAGGAGGCAGAGGATAGCGGCAACAGCCGCGGCGCCAGCAGGTCGGCCAGCCATTGCATGAAGGCCTGCACCCGCCGCGGCAACTGACGCCGGTGCGCGTAGAGCAGGTGCACCGGCATCGGCGCGGGGCGGAAGCGGGGCAGCACCTCCACCAGCCGGCCGTCCAGCACCTCCGCCTCGATCCCGTGGCGCGGCACCTGCGTGAGGCCCAGCCCGGCCAGGCAGGCCGCCGCGTAGGAGCCGGAATCGCTCACCGTCAACGCGCCGGTCATCGGCACGAAGTGCGTCGCGCCGGCGTCGTCGCACCATTCGAAGCCGGGGCAGCGCTGACCCAGCGTCGTCACGTACTGGACCAGCCGATGGCGGGCGAGGTCCTCGAGGGACTCGGGCATGCCGAACTCGGCGATGTAGGCGGCGCTGGCGAGGTTGGCCATCGCCAGCGCGCCCAGCGGCCGGGCCACCAGGGTGGAATCGCCGAGCGGCCCCACCCGCAGCACGCAGTCGAAACCCTCGCGCACGAGGTCGACGCGGCGGTCGGTGCTGCTGAGCTCGACCTCCAGCCCCGGATGCGCCGCGAGGAACTCGGGCAATCGCGGGACGACGAGGTCCTGGGCGATCCGCATCGGCATGTCCACCCGCAGCCGGCCGCGCAGGCCGCTGGCGGCCGGCTGGAACATGGTCTGCATGTCGTCGAGGTCGGCCAGCAGGTCCTTGCAGCGCTCGTAGCAGGCCTGCCCGTCCTGCGTCAGCTGCACGCGCCGCGTCGTGCGGTGGAAGAGCCGCGTGCCCAGGCTGGCCTCGAGCCGCTGCACGGCCGTGGACGCGCTGGCCTTGGGCAGGCCCAGGCTCTGCGCGGCCTGGGTGAAGCTGGCCAGTTCCGCGACCCGGACGAAGACCTGGAGCGTCTCGATCGAGGGCGGCGGGGAGGCCGGCAAGCGGAGGGGAGCGTCGCTCATTTGTTCGTCTCGCGTGAACGGTCAAATCGGTTTAGAACGATTTATACGCCAGTCATCGATCAATAAAGTTCCTGCATCCGATTCACCGACCCCAGCAGGAGCTCACCATGACGACGACCACCGCTTCCACTTCCGCCTCCATTTCCGCTTCCACCTCGACCCGCATCGCGCTGATCACCGGCGGCAGCCGCGGATTGGGCCGCAACGCCGCCGTGCATCTCGCCCGCCGCGGCATCGACAGCATCGTGACCTACCGCAGCCAGCAGGCCGAGGCGCAGGCCGTCATCGACGAGATCCGCCAGCTGGGCGGCCGCGCGGCGGCCTTGCCGCTCGACGTGGGCGACAGCGGCAGCTTCCCGGCCTTCGCCCAGGCGCTGAAGCAGACGCTGCAGCAGCACTGGCAGCGCGAGCGCTTCGACCATCTGGTCAACAACGCCGGCATGGGCGTGCATGCGCCGCTGGCCGACACCACCGAGGCCCAGTTCGACGAACTGATGCGCGTGCACCTGAAGGGCCCGTTCTTCCTGACGCAGGCGCTGCTGCCGCTGATGAACGACGGCGGCAGCGTGCTGAACGTGTCCAGCGGCCTGGCGCGCTTCGCGATGCCTGGCTACGGCGCGTACGCGACGATGAAGGGCGGCGTCGAGGTGATGACGCGCTACATGGCCAAGGAGTTCGGCGCCCGTGGCATCCGCGTGAACACGCTCGCGCCCGGCGCGATCGAGACCGACTTCGGCGGCGGCACGGTGCGCGACAACGCGCAGGTCAACGCCCTTGTCGCGTCGGTCACGGCGCTGGGCCGCGTCGGCTTGCCGGATGACATCGGGCCGGTCGTCGCCTCGCTGCTGTCGGACGACAACCGCTGGGTCAACGCGCAGCGCGTGGAAGCATCGGGCGGCATGTTCGTCTGATCGGTCTCACCCCGCGCGCGCATACGGGGCCCGCGGCTCCTGCGCGCGCTGCACGACGTCCCCCAGGCAGTCCGGGTAGCGTCGCTGCAGATGCTTCAAGCCCGCCTGTCGGCTGGCCTTGTAGTCCAGGCTTTCCTGGAGGAACTGCAGACGGGCACGGTTCTCGTCGATCAGCTCCGCCCATGTCGTCACGCGGACCGAGAAGTTGTACGGAAGATGCACCTCCCGTTCGAGCTCGGCGTGCTCGCGTGCGCCCCTCGCGAGTTCCCGGCCCACGAGCCAGAAGGACCACTTGACCTCAACGGCACGAAAGCGCTCGTCGCGGGACACGCGCTTGGCGTAACGATTGATCTGATCGATCTCGTCCTCGGAAATCCGCACGCGCGGCGCCTTGAGCTCGACCACGAGGTGCTCCAGCGTCGATGGCTGGTGACGCCGCGTCGCCCGGGAGAACATGAGGTCGATGATCGCCAGCTTCTGCTTCGGAACGTCGAACGGCTGATCGATCCGGATGTCGCCCCCCAGCATCTTCTGATGCTTGCGCAACACTTCGGTCAGCGAGCGGTTGTCGACGGAGAGCGCGAACTCATCGCCGAAGAGCCAGGGGTTGCGCGCGACGATGGGATGCAGTTCCCCACGCTCCTTCACATGGGGCCGCAGCGTTTCGTCGAAGAGCAGGGTCTCCAATCCGTCGAGCAGTTGAAGCCGCTGGGTGACCACATGGGACTCCCGGATGACCGACGACAGCGACACGTCCTTCAGCAACTCCGCCATCATCTGGCGCTCTTCGGCCGGCAGGTTCAGCACCTCGGCCAGCAGCAGTTGCAACTCTTCGGGGCCGCATTCGACGGCCTGCCGCAGCAACCGGAACTGCAGCGCCATCGCCTCCGGCGAGAGCGTCCGGAACACCGGATGGAAGCGCGACAGATGCCAGGCCACCTGATCGAACAGCTGGCGCTCCAGCACCTCGACCGCCGTCAGCGGATCGCGGGAGAACGGATAGAGGCCCTGCGCCTGCCAGGCCTCGACCGGCGGTCGATCGGGCTCGCGCTGGGGAGTGTTCGTCATGACTGCACCTCGCTGGAGGAGAAGCCCCGGAGCGGGGCGAGGCAGTCACTCTAGGCAGCGCGTCGACCCGCGGCACTCCTGCATTCGCGATGGACATCGCGGCGATTCCAACTGCTTGGAGGCGCGCGATGCCCGATCGGAGTCGTCGCGCGGGTCGGGCGGGCGCCCGGGCCCGGCGTCAATGCCCGCCGCCCAGGTAGGCCGCCTTCACCGCCGGGTCGGTGCGCAGCTTCTCCGCCGGACCGTGCAGCGAGATGCGGCCGTTCTCCAGCACGTAACCGTAGTCGGCCACCGCCAGCGCGGCCGCGGCGAACTGCTCCACCAGCAGCATCGTCACGCCTTGCCCCTTCAGCCGCTCGATGATCCGGAACACCTCGTCCACCAGGATCGGCGCGAGCCCCATCGAGGGCTCGTCCAGCAGCACGACCTCGGGGTTGAGCATGGTCGCGCGCGCCATTGCCAGCATCTGCTGCTCGCCGCCCGAGAGCGTGCCCGCGAGCTGCTGGCGCCGCTCCTTCAGGCGCGGGAAGAGCTCCATCGCCTTCTCCAGGTCGGCGTCGACATCGCCCTTGGGCCGCGCGCCCGTGTAGCGCGGGAACGCGCCCAGGCGCAGGTTGTCGGTGACGCTCATCGTGGCGAACACGCGCCGTCCCTCCGGCGAATGCGCCAGCCCCAGCCGCGCGATGTGGTACGACTCCAGGCCGTCGATGCGCTTGCCGTTGAGCGTGATCTGCCCGGCACTGGGGGCGATCATCCCGGACACCGCCCGCATCGTCGTCGTCTTGCCGGCCCCGTTGGAGCCGATCAGCGTCACCACCCGTCCCTTGGGCACCTCCACCGAGATGCCGTGCAGCACTTCGACCTTGCCGTAGCCGGCATGCAGTTGATCGATCTTGAGCATGTCTGTTCCGCTCCGCGCTCAGGCCGGCTGGCCGCCGAGGTAGGCCTCGATCACTTTGGGATCGGCCTGCACCTGCGCCGGCCTGCCCTCGGCGATCTTCTGGCCGAAGTCCAGCACCGACACCACGTCGCAGATGCCCATCACCACGTCCATGTGGTGCTCGATCAGGATCACCGTGATGCCGTGGTCGCGGATCTTGCCGATGATGCGCATCAGCTCCTTGATGTCGGGCGCCGTCAGGCCGGCCGCGGGTTCGTCCAGCAGCAGGAGCTTCGGGTCCAGCGCCAGCGCCCGCGCGATCTCCAGCAGCCGCTGCTTGCCGTAGGGCAGGTTGCGGGCCTCCTCGAAGGCCAGCTCGCCCAGTCCGACGAACTCCAGCAGACCCAGCGCCCGGGCCCGGGCCTGCGCGTCCTCCGCGTTGTAGCGCGGCGAGTGCAGCGCCACCTGCACCAGGTTGCTGCCGAAGCTGTGATGCAGCGCCACCATCACGTTGTGCAGCGCGCTCATCTCGCCGAACAGCTGCACGTTCTGGAAGGTCCGCGCGATGCCCGACAGCGCGATGTCGGCCGAGGTGCGCCCCACCAACGAGCGGTCGACGAAGCGCAGCTCGCCCGCCGTCGGCACGTAGATGCCGGTCAGCACATTCATCATCGTGCTCTTGCCCGAGCCGTTCGGGCCGATCAGGCCGTGGATGGTGCCGCGCCGCACCTGCAGGTCGACGTTGTTGAGCGCCTTCAGGCCACCGAACTGCATCAGCACGCCCCGCGCGTCGATCAGCAGCTCGTCCGCGCCGCCGGCCCGCGCGATGGCGTCCGCCGGTTTCTCGGCCACCGGGCCGCCCTCGCCCACCGGCCTGGCCTTGATGTGCAGCGCGCCGCGCACGAAGCCGACGATGCCGTCCTGCAGGTAGTAGACGACGAACAGCGTGATGAGCCCGAAGATCGACAGGCGCCAGTCGGTCATCGTCTCCAGCACGAAGGACAGCCCCGCCAGCGCGATGCTGCCCACCACCGGCACCGCCGCCTGCACGCCGCCGACCTTGCCGCGGCGCAGCGCCACGACGGTCACCGCCACCACCAGCAGCGCGAAGGCCACCGACACGTAGCGGAACAGCTGCAGGTCGTCGAGCAGCTTGGGCAGCAGCACGATGATCGCGGCGCCCAGCAGCGCGCCGGTGCGGGTCTTGCGGCCGCCCATGATGATGGCCAGCAGAAACATCACCGTCAGCTCGAAGTTGTAGGTGTTGGGCGAGATGTACTGCTCGGAGTAGGCGTACAGCGCGCCGGCCAGGCCCGCCAGGCCGGCGCTGACCACGAAGGCGTAGACCTTGTAGCGGTAGACCGAGACGCCCATGCAGTCCGACGCCACCGGGCTGCCGCGCAGCGCCTCGAACGCGCGGCCCAGGTGCGAGCGCAGCACGCGATGCACGAACACCAGCGACGCCAGCAGCATCACCGCGACCAGCCAGTAGAACTCCGTCTCGTCGAGCTGGTGGCCCAGCAGCTTGGGCTTGGTGAGCGTGATGCCCATCGGCCCGTTGGTCAGGAAGTCCATCTCGTTGATCAGGATCTGGATGATGGTGCCGAAGGCCAGGGTCACCATCGCCAGGTAGGGCCCGGTCACGCGCAGCGCCGGCAGGGCCAGCAGCGCGCCGAAGGCGGCCGTCACGCCGACCGCCAGCGGCAGCGTCACCAGGATCCAGAGCCCGAACTTGGTGATCAGCACGCCGGCGGTGTAGGCGCCGATGCCGAACAGCCCGGCATGGCCCAGCGAGACCTGCCCGGTGTAGCCGACCACGATGTCCAGGCCGAACAGCACGATCGCGTAGATCATGATGGTCTCGACCAGGTGGATGTAGTACGGGTTGCCCGACACCAGCGGGAACGCGAACAGCGCCACGATGGCGACGGCGCCCGCGACGAATTTCTTCGGATTGATCTTGGTCGTCATGGGGGCTCAGACCTTCTTGATCGCGGTCTTGCCGAACAGGCCGGCCGGCTTGAGCGCCAGCACAATCAGCAGCAGCACCAGGCCCGGCACGTCCTTGTAGCCGGTGGACAGGTAGAAGCCGGTCGTCGTCTCGGCGATGCCCAGGATGATCCCGCCGACGATGATGCCCATGCCCGAGGTCAGCCCGCCGATGATCGCCACCGCGAAGGCCTTCAGGCCGAGCACCGCGCCCATCGTCGCGCCCGTCAGCGTGAGCGGCGCGATCAGCACCCCGGCGAAGGCCGCGGTCAGCGAGGACAGCGCGTACGAGAAGGTGATCACCAGGCCCGTGTTGATGCCCATCAGCTTGGCGGCGTCGCGGTCGTTGAAGGTCGCGACCACGGCGCGGCCATAGATCGAGCGCCGGTTGAACAGCTCGACGGCCAGCATCATCAGCAGCGCGCCGACCACGACCAGGATCTCCATCGGCAGCACGTTGGCGCCGAGGAACTTGATCGGCGCCTCGGGCAGCGGCGAGGGGAATTTCAGGTCGTCGCGGCCCCAGACGTTTTCGGCCACGTTCTTGAAGATGATGCCCAGCGCGATGGTGGACATGATCCAGCCGAACTCCGACTTGATCTTGATGGCCGGCCGCACGCCGATGCGCTCGACGAAGGCGCCCTGCAGCGCGCCGAACAGGCACACCAGCGGGATCATGAGCCAGTAGTTGACGCCATGTCCGACGAGCGTCAGGCCCACGAGCGCGCCCAGCATCAGCGCGTCGCCCTGGCCGAAGTTGAGGGTGTCGGAAGTCGAGAAGGTCAGCTGGTAGCCGAAGGCGATGACCGCGTAGATCATGCCGAGCGCGATGCCGCTGAACACCAGTTGGGTCAGGATCTGCATACGGAGTCCGGGACGTCAGGGAAGAAAAAACGGCCGCACCGGGCGGCCGTTTCGTGGGGTCACTTCTTCTGGGTCAAGGCGCCCTTGGCGTTGACGTCCTTGACCTTGACCTCGGAGGCCGCCTTGAAGTCGGCCTCGTAGGCATAGACCACGCGCTGGCCCTTCACCTCGCCGAACACCGGGATGTTGGCGGTGATGGCCTCGTGGTCGGTCTTGGTGAAGGGCTTGTTGTAGGTCGTGACGACGCCCTCGACGGGGGCCTTCAGGTCCTCGAGCGCGGCCTTGACCTTGGGCCCTTCGGTGCTGCCGGCCTGCTTGATCGCCGCGGCCAGCAGGTAGATCGAGTCGTAGCCCTGCGCGGCCGAGACCGGCGAATCGATGCGGCTGTTCTTCGGGTTGAACGTCTTGAGGTAGTTGACGATGAAGGACTGGCGCTTGGGCGTGGTCGGTTCCTGGATGAAGGTCTGCGGCATGCGCGCGCCTTCGCCGCCGGGGCCGGCGTTGTCGATGTAGTTGGCCATCGACAGCGTCCAGCTGCCCACCATCGGCACCTTCCAGCCGAGCTTGGTCATGCCGTTGGCGATCTGCGCCAGCTCGGGGCCGATGCCGTAGGTCAGGATGGCCTCGGCGCCGGCCTCCTTGGCCTTGAGCAGCTGGGCCGTCATGTCGACGTCCTTGATGTTGAACTTCTCGACGGCGACGGGCTTGATGCCCTTGAGCTCGAGCGCCTTCTCCAGGTCGGCGCGGCCGAGCTGGCCGTAGTTGGTGGAGTCGGCCAGGATGGCGACCTTCTTGAAGCCGCGGCGGGTGATGGCCTCCTCGACGATCATTGGCGCCTGAATCGAGTCGTGGGCGGCGTTGCGGAAGACGTAGTTCTCGGGCTGGTCCTTGAACTGCTGCGTGATCACCGAGCCGGTGGCCACGTTGTTCATCACCGGGATCTTGGCGTCCTGGTAGAAGCGCTGCGCGGCGAGCGCGACGCCGGTGTTGATGAAGCCGACGGTGGCGGCGACCTTCTCGCGGTTGATGAGTTCCTGGGCGATCTGGACGCCGCGTTCGTTCTTGGCCTCGTCGTCGCGCTCGACGAGCTGGATCTGGCGGCCCAAGACCCCGCCGTTCTTGTTGATTTCCTGGGCTGCCAATCGCACACCGTCGCGCATGCTGACGCCCATCGACGACGAACCGCCGGTGAAGGGGCCGGAGACGCCGATCTTGATCGGGTCGGCCGCGAGGGCGGCGAAGCTGGCGGCGGCCAGTGCGGTAGCGGTGATCCAACGCGCGCTGAACATCATGTTTGTCTCCGAATGGTCTGGTCCATGAGGGGTCGGAACGCCAACCCTCGAGCGCCGGTACAACAAACAGCCGGACGCACGGCGTCAGCCTTCTCGGAACATGGTGCATCAAGCGTGTCGGATTGCACGCATGCGATTACGTACTCGCAAACCCGGAGCGCGGCGTTCAGCGTGGTGTCAGGTCTGTGGACGTCAACGGCACGGCACGCGGGCCATGGGGTGGCGGCGATAGACTGCCTTGACCGCCTACCGCTGTCTGCGACCCGGGCGTATTCATCGATGCCCGGAGGCCGGATTGACCCTGGAAGGACAACTGCTGGACCGCAAGTCGCTGCGAATGGTCGTAGGAAAGACGGCGGACTGGAATGAGCTGGCGAAGGACTGCGTCGCCTTTGCGAACGCAACTGGGGGAACGCTGTTGATCGGCATCGAGGATGGCGCATCGCACCCGCCGCCTGATCAAGTCATTCCTGAGGAATTGCCCGACGCCATACGCAAGCGCATCGGCGAGCTCACGGTCAATGTCGCGGTGCATCCGTCAATCCGCATCGGTGACGGTGAAGGACAGGTGCTGGAGGTCAAGGTTCCGCGGTCCTCGGCAGTCGCCTCCACGACTGACGGTCGATACTTCCTGCGTATCGGAGACTGCAGCACACCCGTCACCGGCGACGAGGTCCTGAGGCTGGCCTCAGACCGGAGCGCAGTCTCCTGGGAGACGCACCGCTCATTGGACGTGCCGGTCGGTCTGGCGGATCCGCGAAAGCTCAACGCCCTCTTGGTCGCATTGCGCAGCTCGGACCGGGTCAAGCCCTCCGTGAAGGAGAAATCCGACGAAGAGCTGCTCGTCCATTACTGCCTCGCCCACGAGGGCCGATTGACCAACCTCGGCGTCCTGTGCCTCGGCCTTCCGCTGCACCGCGCGCAGTTGGGCACATCGCCAGTCATTCAAGCCATCAAGTTCGACGAGCGCGACCAGAAAATCAACAAGCTGGTCTGGGACGACCACACGTTGAACCCAATTGAGCTGGTGGAGGCGGTCTGGGCGGAAATTCCGGACTTCCGTGAAAGCTACGAGTTGCCGGACGGCCTCTACCGCCAGCAGGTTCCGGCCTACGACGAGATCGTGATCCGGGAACTGCTGGTCAATGCCCTCGTCCATCGCCCCTATACGCAGCGCGGGGACATCTTCATCAACTTGCGTCCGGGACAGATGGACATTGTCAATCCTGGTTCGTTGCCCATCGGGGTGACGCCCCGGAATGTCCTGCACACGACGGTCCGCCGCAACGAGCAAATGGCTCGCCTCTTCCATGATCTGCAACTGATGGAGCGCGAGGGGAGCGGTTTCGACAAGATCTACGAGATTCTTCTCTCGCAGGGGCGACCGGCACCGGCGCTGCTCGAAACGCACGATCGTGTTCAAGTCTGCATCTCGCGGCGGATCGCCCGGCCTGAGGTCATCGACTTCATCGCGAAAGCGGACCAGGCGTTCCAACTTTCCCAACGGGAACGCATTGCGTTGGCCCTCCTCGCGCAGAGCGACGGCATGACGGCGCGTGAGCTCATGCGAGCGCTCGAACTCGATGCCGTCGATGCCTTGCAAGCCTGGATCAAGCGACTGATGAACATCGAGCTGGTGCGAAGCGCTGGGAAAACGCAGGCGACCCGCTACTTCGTCGACCCCTCCATGCTGAAGAGCCTGGACTTCGTCGGTACCACGACGCTTCAGCGCATCGAGCCCCACCGTCTGATGGCGCTGCTGATGGAGGACATCAAGCGATATCCCGCATCCGCCATCGGCGACATCCATGAGCGGGTCGGCCTCGAGATACCCAGGTCCCGAATCCGACGCAGCATGCAGCAGTTGGTGCAAGAGGGTCGGATCGTCGCCGCCGGTCAACGAAAGGGCACTCGCTACAGCCTGGCCTGATTTGGTTCAAGTGCGGACATATCCGATACGACTAATCAAAATGATGACTCCCCGGATCGTTGGTCGTCGCGCTAAGTCGTTGTTTTACCGAGCAGTTCGTTTGGCTCAAACTGCGCCCTATCCAGAAGGCGTCATCGGCGGCTGAACCAAAAACTCATGAGGCAGGATTCGGGGCGAGCGCCGACTGCCTCGACTTGAGCATCCACGCCGCTATCGCCGCCACCAACAACACCGCCATCGCGTACCCGCTCAGCGCGCCCCAGCCGCCGTGGTCCCAGAACCACCCGCCCATCGCGCCGAGCGTGCTGGAACCGAGGTAGTACGCGAGCAGGTACAGCGAGGCCGCATGGCCCTTGCTGCGCCCGCCGAGCGCGCCGACCCAGGCGCTGCTCACCGAGTGCGCGACGAAGAAGCCGATCGTCAGCAGCACGATGCCCAGGATCACCGCCGGCAGCCAGGCCAGCAGCGTGAGCCCCACGCCCGCCGTCGCCAGCGCGATGCCCGACAGCAGCGCCGGCGCCCGCCCGAAGCGGTCGGACAGGCTGCCCGCCGTCGCCGAGGCGGCAATGCCGAAGAGGTAGGCGCAGAAGATCAGCCCGATCGCGCTCTGGCTCAGCGAGAACGGCGGCCTCATCAGCCGGAAGCCGGCGTAGTTGTAGACCGCGACGAACATGCCCATCATCAGGAAGCCCATCGCGAACAGCAGCGGCAGCATCGGATGCGTGAGATGCGCCCGCCATGTGGCCACATGCTCCGACAGCGTCACGCCGCGGCGGCGCACGAAGTGCTTCGACGGCGGCAGCAGCAGCCAGAAGCCGATCGCCGCCAGCAGCCCCAGCACGCTGACGATGAACAGCGCCGGCCGCCATCCGAAGGCGTCGCTCAGCAGGCTCACCCCGACCCGGCCCATCATCCCGCCGAAGGCCGTGCCGCCGACGTACTGGCCCATCGCCCGGCCCAGGCCCTTCGGATGGATCTCCTCGGCCAGGTAGGCCATCGCCACCGCCGGGACGCCGCCCAGCACCAGGCCCTCCAGCGCCCGCGCCACCAGCATCCCGTGCCAGCCCGGCACCACCGAGGCGATCAGGTTCAGCAGCGCCGCCATCGCCATCGACGCGAACATCAGCCGCTTGCGGTCCATGCTCTCCGACAGCGCCCCGGCGCAGAGGATCGCGAACGCGAGCGCACCGGTCGCCAGCGACAGCGACAGCGCGCTTGTCGCCGCGCCGACCTGGAATTCCGCCGCGAATAGCGGCAGCAGCGGCTGCACGCTGTACAGCAGCGAGAAGGTGGTGAAACCCGCCAGGAACAGCGCGAACGCGATGCGGCGGTAGGCGGGCGTGCCGGGCTCGGCGTGCTCGCCGTGCGGGGCAGCGGCGGGCGCCGGGCCCGGGGAACTGCTCATCGGGAGGTGGGCGGGCGGTGGCCGCTCAGCGGCGGCCGAACATCATCTGCCCGGCCAGCGCCCGCTTCAGCGGCGGCACCGCCTGCAGCGCCGCCAGGCCGAGCCCGCGCGCCGCCGGCAGCCCCGGCCAGCGCCAGGCGAAGGTGCGGGCGAGGAAATCGGTGGTCAGGATCGTCGCCCAGCGGTCCGGCGCGCGCTGCCATTCGACGCGCCGCAGCGCCTGGTCGACCTGCGGGTGACGCCGCAGCGCCTCGACCAGCGCGAAGGCGTCGCGCAGTCCCAGGTTCAGGCCCTGCCCCGCCACCGGATGCAGGGTCTGCGCCGCGTTGCCGATGCGGATGCGGCGGCCCTCCACCAGCGTGCGCTCGGCATTCAGGCCGAGCGGGAAACACTTCAGCGGACTGATGCCCAGCACGCGGCCGACACGATCCGGCAACTGCTGCTGGATCACCGCCAGCCGCTGCGCGTCGCTCAGGCCCTCGACCTCGTCCTCGTCCTGCGGCTGGCACCAGACCAGCGCGGCGCGGCGCTGGCCGTCGCGGTCGGGCAGCGGCAGCAGCGCCAGCGGCCCGCGCCGCGTGAAACGCTCATAGGCCACGCCCACCGGGCTGTCCGGCGCCAGCGTCACCGTGCCCACCCAGGCGTTCTGCCGGTAGTCGCGCGTCAGCGACTTGCGGGCCTGCTCCGAGAACACGCCGCCCTCGGCCACCACCGCCAGGTCGAAGCGCTCGGCGATGCCGGCATCGATCTCGATCTCGTCAGGCCGGTCCTGCTTGAGGCCGTCCACCGCCTGGCCGAAGCGGCTGACCAGCCGCCGCGGCTCCAGCGCGCTGGCCTGCTGCCAGGCGGCCTGCAGCGGCGCGACCAGCTGACCGTAGGCCAGCACCGCGCCGAGTTGCGGCACCGCCTGCTCGGCGGCGCTGATGCGGACCTCGGGCTCGCCCGACGGACCGAACCAGGGGCTGGAGAGCGTCGGCGGCGCCTGGCTCACATGGACCTCGCGGATCGGCTGCGCCTGCGCCGCCGGCCACACGCGCAGGCGCTGCAGCAGCTGCATGCTGCCCAGCGACAGCGCCAGCGTGCGCGGATCGCCGGAGACATCGCGCTCCAGCGGCCGGGCGTCGAAGAGGCTCACCTGCGCCTGCGGCAGGTAACGCGCGGCCAGCAGCGCCAGCGCGAGCCCGGCCGGTCCCGCGCCGATCACGGCCAGACGCAGCGGCGGGGCCTGGCCGTCGAAGGCGGCGTCGAAGGCATCGGGCGCCGTCGAGGCGGCATGAGCGGCGGAGTCTGGAGCTTGGGACATGACGTCGACCCGGGAAAACTGGTGCCGGCCGCGTCAGGCGGCCGGCTGCGGACGACTATAGCGCCGGCCCTTTCGCCGTGGCTCGGCGGGCTTGCAGCGGCTTGCGCCAGCGCGCATCGGCGCGCGAAGCCTCGCGACCGGGCGACGGCCGCCAGTCACACCGCGACCAGCCTGCGCTGCCCCGCGCCCGGCAAGGTGCGCAGCGACTGCGCCAGCGACGCGGTGTAGTCGCGGCTCAGGATGGTGCTGACGAAGATCCAGTCGCAGCGGCACTCGGCCGCCGTGGCGGTGACCACCATGTAGCCGCGTCGCGAGGTGTCGGCGTAGACCAGCGGTCCGATCAGCTGCGTCAGCGCGCCGGCAAGCTGCTGCGGATCCTCGTTGGGCAGGTATTCCTCGAAGCCCGGCGAGGTCACCGAGGAGGTCGCGAACTCGACCCCGACCTGGCGGTTCGCCCCGTCCAGCAGGTCGTTGGCCCAGGCGTTGTGGGTGTCGCCCGCCAGCACGACCAGGTTCTTGTCGAGCTGGCGCGCCGCGCCCAGCAGCGTCTCGCGGGCGACCGGGTAACCATCCCAGGCATCGAGGTTGTAGGGGAGGCTGGGCGCGTTCAGCACCGCCTGCTCCTGCGGCGTCAGGCTGGCCGGGTCGTTCTGCGCCTTGGCGACGATGGCCGCGTACTGCGACACGGTCACGCCGGTGCCGGGCGCGTTGGCCTCGAAGAGGATCGGCGACGGGATGTCCATCCGGCCCATCAGCACCTGCTGCCCCAGCACCTGCCAGGTCGCCGTCGATGCCTGCAGGCGCGCCTGCAGCCACTCCTCCTGCGTCGCGCCCAGCAGCGTGCGGTCGGCGCGGGCCACGTCGGCCTGGAACCGGCCGCTGTCCAGGCCCGAGGCGCCGAGGTAGTCCGCGTAGTCCAGCTGCTCGCTGCGCGCGATCACCCGCGTGTCCAGCATGTGCAGCGACATCAGCGAGCCGAAGTCGAAGCCGCGGTAGGTCGTCAGCGGATCGGCGCCATCGCGCACCGGCAGCCACTCGTGCCAGGCCTGCACCGCGGCGGCCCGGCGCGCGGCGAAGTCGCCCTCGGTCGCCGGCTGGTGGTTCTGCGCGCCCCCCAGCCAGGCGTCGTTCGCGATCTCGTGGTCGTCCCACACGGCGATCATCGGCAGCAGCGCGTGCAGCCGCTGCAGGTCGGCGTCCGAGCGGTACTGCGCGTAGCGGCGTCGGTAGTCCGCCAGGGCCACGATCTCCTGCTGCGGCTCGACCACCCGGCCCAGCGCCTGGGCGTTGCCGCTCGCGTACTGGCCGGGGCCGTATTCGTAGAGGTAGTCGCCCAGGTGCACGGCGAGGTCGTAGCCCTCGGCCTCGGCGCGCCTGGCGGCCTCGGCATAGACGTTGAAGTAGCCGGTCGGATAGTTGGCGCAGGAGAACACCGCCAGCTTCGCCTGCACGACATTGCCGGTGGGCAGTGTCTTCGCGCGGCCCACGGTCGACACCACCTGGTAGGCCTTGAAGCGGTACCAGTAGCGCGTGCCCGGCTGCAGACCGGTGGCATCGACCTTGACGCAGAAGCCGCCGGCCGCGCGCGCGGTCGCGCTGCCGCTGGCCACGAGGGTGCCGAAGGCGGCATCGCTGGCCACCTCCCAGGTGACCGGCACGTCGCGCGTGTCGGCGGCGTCCTGCGCCAGCACACGGGTCCAGAGGATGACCCGATCGCTCAAGGGATCGCCGCTGGCCACGCCGTGGCTGAACACGACCGCGATGCGCGGGCCGCCGTCGTCCCCGCCATCGCCGCCGCCATCTCCGCCGCCGCAGCCGGCCAGCGGCAGCCCGGCCAGCGCGCCGGCGGCCAGCGCGCCGCGCACCAGGTGGCGGCGGGCGTGGTCGACGGTCTCCGCCGGCGCGGCGGCCTCGTCCTTCTTGATCCAGTTGAGCAGGGGTGTCTTGGTCATGGTCGGTGCCGCCTCTCGCACAAGCCGTCCCCGCCCTGCGGGGCATTCGGCATGCCGCGCCGCCAGCCCGCGGTGCGTCCGCTACCCTTGCGCCCCGACCCGAACCACGCACGAGGAAAAGCGCATGCAATACCGTCGACTCGGCCGCAGCGGCCTGCAGGTGTCCGAACTGTCCCTGGGCTCCTGGGTGACGTATCACAACCAGGTCGACACCGGCTCGGCCGTCGAGATGCTGGCCGCCGCGCGCGACGCCGGCATCAACTTCTTCGACAACGCCGAGGCCTACGCGCTGGGCAAGAGCGAGGAGATCATGGGCCAGGCCTTGCGCCAGCTGGGCTGGGGCCGCCACACCTACGTCGTCTCGACCAAGTTCTACTGGGGCATCGACAAGTCGGGCACGACCGTCAACTACAAGGACACGCTGAACCGCAAGTACCTGATGCAGGCCATCGATGGCTCGCTCAAGCGCTTCGGCCTGGACGAGATCGACTTGGTCTACTGCCACCGCCCCGACCCGTACACGCCCATCGAGGAGACGGTGCGCGCGATGAGCGACATGATCACGCAGGGCAAGGCGCTGTACTGGGGCACCAGCGAATGGAGCGCCGACGAGATCCGCGCCGCCTGGGAGATCGCCGAGCGCCATCACCTGCACAAGCCGGTGATGGAGCAGCCGCAGTACCACCTGTTCCACCGCCAGCGCGTCGAGAAGGAATACGCCCGCCTGTACGAGGACATCGGCCTGGGCCTGACGACCTGGAGCCCGCTGGCATCGGGCCTGCTGACCGGCAAGTACCGCGACGGCATCCCGGCGGGCAGCCGCGGCGCGATGGAGAGCATGTCCTGGCTGCGCGAGCAGCTGCAGGAGCCGCAGCGCAATGCCGCCGTCGGCGAGCTGGCCACGATCGCGCAGGAACTCGGCTGCACGCTGGCGCAGCTGGCCATCGCCTGGATCAACCGCAACCCGCGCGTCTCCACGGTGATCCTGGGCGCGAGCCGGCTCTCGCAACTGCAGGACAACCTCGGCGCGCTGGCCGTCACGCCGCGGCTCACGCCGGAGATCCTCGCGCGCATCGACGCCATCACGCTCCCGCTGGCGAAGTAGGCCCGTGCCGCCTCGCCAGGCGTGCCCGCCGCGTCGCGGCGCGCCCTCGTCGGGGTTTATCCGCACACCGCCCGCCAAGCCCCCCATTGACGGGGCTCGTCTGTCGCGCCGCTGCCGCAACCGCGAAGAAGGGCGCCGCTAGCATCCCCGGCGATGCTGCGACGACGTGCCCTGCCCCTGCTGCCGAGCCTGTGCGCCGCCGTCGCGCTGGCCCTGGCCGTCGCGCCGGGCGGCGTCGCGGCGCTGCCGGACACCCCCCAGCCGGAGCGGGCCGCGCCGGCGGCGGTGCCGCTGCTGGCCGAGCCGCGCTTCGAGACCGTCGGCATCGACGCCCCGGTGCCGCTCAACGTGATCTCCGCGCTGGCGCAGGACCGCGCCGGCTTCCTGTGGATCGGCACCGGCGCCGGCCTGGTGCGCTTCGACGGCTACCACTTCCGCCAGCCCGGCGCGCCGCTGGAGAACGGCGTGCGGTCCGCCCGCAGCCTGGGCTTCATCCGCTGCCTGCTGGTGGCGCGCGACGGCCGCCTGTGGATCGGCACCGAGGCCGACGGCCTGGCCGCCTACGACCCGCAGAGTGAGAAGCTGTCGCTGTTCCGCTCCGACGCCAGCCCGCAGCAGCCGCATGGCGCGGTGTCGGCCGGCACGATCCGCGCGCTGGCCGAAGACCGCGACGGGCAGCTGTGGATCGGCACGATCGGCCACGGCCTGGACCGTTACGACCCGGTCGAAGGCCGCTTCCAGCACTTCCGCCACCAGCCCCGGCAGGGCGGCAGCCTGCCCGACGACCGGGTCCAGTCACTGGCGATCGACCGCGAGGGCTCCTTGTGGGTCGGCACCTGGCGCGGCCTGGCGCGCAAGCGCGCCAGCGCCGACGCCTTCGAGCCGGTGTTCTCGACGCCCGGCCGTCCCGGCCTGGCCGGCAAGATCGTGCTCAGCCTGTTCGAGGCGCCCGACGGCCGGCTCTGGGCCGGCACCCAGCAGGGCGACCTCGCGCTGATCGATCCGAAGACCGGCGAGGGCCGGATGCTCGAGCGCGCTGAGGACGCCGTCCACGGCTCGGTCAACAGCTTCGTCGCGGTGGATGAACGGCATGTCTGGCTGGGCCGCAACGGCGGGCTGGAGTTGCGCGCGACGGCCGACGGCGCACTGCTGCGGGTGATGAAGCACGATCCGCTCAATCGCGACAGCCTGGGCGGCAACGAGGTCCGCGCGCTGATGCGCGACCGCGCCGGCTGGATCTGGACCGGCGGCTACGGCGGCGGCCTGCAGCGCCACAACCCGGCCAACACCAGCACCTGGGTGCGCGGCCGCGACCCGGGCCAACTGCCGCAGCTGATCGACCCGAGCACGCGCGCGATGGTGCAGCTCGACACCGGCGAGATCTGGCTGGGCAGCAACGAAAGCGGCGTGACGGTGCTCGACGAGCAGCTGCGCTCGATCGCGACGCTGCGACCCGCGCCCGGCCAGCGCGGCGGGTTGTCGGGCGGACGCATCTCCAGCCTGGTCCAGATGAAGGACGGCAGCGTCTGGCTAGGCAGCGACGGCGGCCTGCACCAGTACACCCGCGACCGCCAGCTGCTGCGCGTCATCCAGGCCGGCACCGGTCGCGCGCGCCGGCTCCTGGCGGGCCGCGACGGCACGCTCTGGATCGGGACGCAGGACGGGCTCTATCGGCTGCCGCCGGACGCCGGCCCGCAGGCCGCGCCGGAGCGCCTGCGCCAGGACGGCGGCCAGCCGCTGACGGGCGACGTCAACGCCCTGTCCGAGACCGCCGACGGCGGCCTGTGGGTCGGCACCGAGAAGGGGCTGTACCGGTTCGCGCCGGGCGCCAGGGAACTGATCGCGGTGCGCGCCCAGCCGGGGCGCGACCTGAGCCATCACTCGATCGTCGGCCTGCTGGTCGATTCGCGGCAGCGCCTGTGGGTGGACACCGCGTCCGGCCTGCACCTGCTGGCGCGCTGGGACGGCCGCGAGGCGGCGTTCGAGCGCATCAGCGAGAAACACGGCGTGATCGGCCGGGCCTTCGGCGCCAACCTGCTCGAGGACCGCGACGGCCGCATCTGGACGCAGAGCTTCGTCTACGACCCGGCCAAGGACAGCTACTACGAGCTGACCAACGCGGATGGCGTCGACATCGGCACCGGCTGGTTCCGCGCCTACCTGAAGACGCGCGACGGGCGCCTGCTCTTCGGGGGCAGCAAGGGCGTGCTGGTGGTGACGCCGGAGCGCTTCGAGGCCTGGACCTACCAGCCGGCGCTGGTCGCGACCGAGTTGCGGGTCGACGGTCAGCGCCTGGGCGCGGGCCGTCTGCCGGAGGAAGGACTGACGCTGACCGCGAGCAACCGCAGCTTCAGCGTCGAATTCGCCGCGCTCGACTTCAGCGAGCCGCAGCGCAACCGCTACGCCTACCAGCTCGAGGGCTTCGATCCGGAATGGATCAGCACCGGCGCCGACCTGCGCGTGGCGGTCTACACCAACCTCGATCCCGGCCGCTACCGGCTGCGGGTGCGCGGCACCAACCGCAACGGCGTCTGGAGCCCGCTGGAGCTCAGCATTCCGGTGCGCGTGCTGCCGGACTGGTGGCAGACCTGGTGGGCCCGCACGCTCGGCGGTGCGGCGCTGATCGCGCTGGTCTATGCGCTGGTGGCGCTGCGCACGGCCTACCTGCGGCGCTCGCAGCTGGCGCTGGAGATCAAGGTGAAGGCCCGCACCGCGGAGCTGGAGCGGCTCTCCGCCGACTTGCAGGCCAAGAGCGTGGCGCTGGAGGAATCCAGCCTGTCGGATCCGCTCACCGGCCTGCGCAACCGGCGCTTCCTGACGCAGCACATCGAAGGCGACGTGGCGCTCGCGGTGCGTCGTCACGAGCAGGCGCGCGACGACGGCTATGCGCCGCCCGACGATGGCGACCTGATCTTCTTCCTACTCGACCTCGACTTCTTCAAGGCGCTCAACGACCGTCTCGGCCACGCGGCGGGCGACGCGGTCCTGCAGCAGATGCGCGGCCGCCTGACCGCCGTGTTCCGCGAGGCCGACTACCTGGTCCGCTGGGGCGGCGAGGAGTTCCTGATCGTGGCGCGTGGCACTTCCCGCCGGCATGCGGCCGAGCTCGCCGAGCGCGCGCGGCTGCAGGTCTGCGGCGCGCCCTTCGAGCTCGGCGAGGGCCGGCAGGTGGACGTCACCTGCTCGGTGGGCTTCGCGGCCTTCCCACTGTCGCCGGCGCTGCCGCGCGCGCTGGACTGGGCCGCGACGGTGGCCCTGGCCGACGAGGCGCTGTATGCGGTCAAGCGGGCTGGGCGCAACGGCTGGGAAGGCGTGACCGGCATCGCCGGGGCCGTTCATGGTGTCGACGTCGCGGGGCGCTTTGCGGCGGACGTGACGGAGCTCGAGGGCGCATTGCGCCAGCGTTCGCGCGGATCGATGGCAGACTGGCTGGCCAGCGGCGACCTGAAGGTCGTGCGCTCTTCGCCGCCGGCCGATGCCGGAGCCGCCGTCGCGCGGCCGACCGAGGCCGGCAAGTCCTGACCCTGGACGCTCGGCCACGCTGCTCCCCCAAAGGGCGGACCCGCCAATTGCCGAGCGCTGGATGAGAACGGCACGAGCGCGGCAAGCGGCGCTCCCGCCGAGTGCCGATGACCGGCAATCGGTAAAGCCGACAAGTAAAGGCTGCCAGCGCCTGCCCCGGCTTCGCTCCATGGCGACCGGAATGGCCCGATGATCGGGGGCTTCCCCCGGCCGGATTGGCCGCCGTCCACGAATCGAGGAGAACCTTCGTTTTGATGAACGACCTTGCGAACTTCCTGCAGTTCAGCGCCTGGCCGCCGCGCCCGGACTGGCTGTTCTGGGCCTCGCTGACCATGGTGGCCGCCGGCGTGCTCGGCGAATTCGTGAACCGCCGCCTGGGCATGCCGCGCGTCGTCGGCTACAGCGTCGTCGGCATGATCCTGGCGGCGCTGGGCCATGGCATCTTCGCCAATGGGGCGCTGGACGCGCGCTTGCGGCTCGTCGTCGACCTGGCGCTGGCGCTGCTGCTGTTCGAGATGGGCTCGCGCGTGAACCTGCGCTGGCTGCGCAACAACAAGGCGCTGCTCGGCGCCAGCGCGGCCGAGGCCGTGGTCAGCTTCGTCGTCGTCGGCTATGGGCTGACGCTGCTGGGCGTGAGCCCGCTGGTGTCCATCAGCTGCGCGGTGCTGACGATGGCCTCGAGCGCCGCGGTCGTCGGCCGCGTCGGCGCCGAGCTGCGCGCGGCCGGCCAGGTTAGCGAACGCATGCTGGCGCTGACCTCGCTGAACACGATCTACGGCGTGCTCGCGCACAAGCTGCTGCTGGGCTGGCTGGCGCTGGACCAGAAGGGCGACTGGCTCGAGGCCGTCGCGCAGCCGCTGTATGCCTTCGTCGGTTCGGTGATCGTCGCGGCGCTGCTGGCGCGGCTGACGGCGGGCCTGATGCGGCGACTGGACCTGCGCAACGAGAACTCGGTGCTGATGCTGCTGGGCCTGGTGCTGGTAGCGCTGAGCGTGGCGCGGGTGCTGAATCTGTCCACGCTGCTGGTGCCGCTGCTGGCCGGCATGATCCTGCGCAACACCACCGAGCGCCCCTGGGTCTGGCCGCGCCACTTCGGCACGGCGGGCGGCGTGCTGGTGCTGATGCTGTTCGTGGCGGTGGGTTCCGCCTGGACGCTGCAGGCGCTGGCCGCGGGCGCGGTGCTGGCGCTGGCCCTGCTGCTGCTGCGCCTTGTGGCCAAGGCGATCGCCCTGACCGGCATGGCGCGGCTGAGCGGCATCGACACCCGCCAGGGCGTCGCGCTGGCGGTGTGCCTGAGCCCGGTGTCGGGCACGATGCTGGTGCTGTTCAGCGAGGTGCAGCTGCATCACCCGCAGACCGCCGCGCTGCTGGCGCCGGTCATCCTGTCGACGATCGCGCTCATGGAGCTGGTCGGACCGATCGCCGTGCAATGGGGCCTGCGCCTGGCCGGCGAGCATCACCCTGAAACCCCTGTGAAGGAGGCTGCGAAGCGATGAGCCTCGAACCATTCGCCACATCCAAGCCCTTGACGATGGGCGTGGAGCTGGAGCTCCAGATCGTCAACCGTCATGACTACGACCTGATGCCGGGGTCCAAGGACCTGCTGCGCGTGATGAAGGGCGAGACCCTGCCCGGCGATGTCACGCCGGAGATCACCGACTCGATGATCGAGCTCTGCACCAACGTCTGCACGAACTACGAGCAGGTGCTGGAGCAGCTGACGATCACCCGCGACGCGCTGGTGCGCAGCGCCGACAAGCTCAACCTCGGCCTGTCGGGCGGCGGCACGCATCCCTACCAGCACTGGAGCAAGCAGCGCATCTTCGACAAGCCGCGCTTCCAGGAGATCTCCTCGCTCTACGGCTACCTGAGCAAGCAGTTCACCGTCTTCGGCCAGCACGTGCACATCGGCTGCGAAGGGCCGGACCACGCGCTGCGGCTGCTGCATGGGCTGTCGCGCTTCATTCCCCACCTGATCGCGCTGTCGGCGTCCTCGCCCTACGTGCAGGGCAATGACACCGGTTTCCATTCCGCGCGGCTGAACTCCGTGTTCGCGTTCCCGCTGTCGGGGCGCGCGCCCTTCGTGCTGACCTGGGACGACTTCCTGGTGTTCTTCGAGAAGATGACGCACACCGGCGTCGTGAAGAGCATGAAGGACTTCTACTGGGACATCCGGCCCAAGCCCGAGTACGG
>Ga0209370_1000278_pt1 | contig 89130 bp, 84 predicted proteins | sample AgamicAtPrz_FD_187164 | JGI IMG/M metagenome (GOLD analysis project Ga0209370, IMG submission 187164) | Agave microbial communities from Guanajuato, Mexico - At.P.rz (SPAdes) (version 2) | ecosystem: Host-associated > Plants > Phyllosphere > Phylloplane/Leaf | place: Guanajuato, Mexico...
TCCCGAACTCAGAAGTGAAACCTCTTAGCGCTGATGGTAGTGTGGGGTTTCCCATGTGAGAGTAAGTCATCGCCAGCTCATTATTCTAACACCCCGACCCCGAAAGAGGTCGGGGTGTTTTTTTATGCGCGAGAATTGAATTGTTTAATTAAAACTAAAAAACTTCATATTATTTCGAGATTTGCTTATGATTTAAATAATTAAAATAGAGTTTCTGCCTATGCAGTTTAAAATCATCGCGGCTCATGACCTAGATAATCAACAACGACAACAGATTGCTGAGCTGTGTTTTGCTGCTTTTGATGAAGATCCTTGGAGTCAATATACCTTCATGCAAACTGCTGTACATATAATAGGCATATTGGATGATAATATTGTGTCACATGCTTTATGGACAGATCGAATTTTCACCTTAAAAGATGGTATTACTGTAAAAACTGCTTATATAGAATATGTGACTACCGACTACAAGATGCGTGGGAAAGGACTGGCATCTAAATTATTAAGATATTTAACTAATGTTTTAAGTACTTTAGGCTATGAACTTGCGGCATTACAGCCTGAAGATGATACATTCTATAAAAAATTAGATTGGATTTCGTGGTGGGGAGATTTATACACCAAACAAGATGCTTCCACTTATCTAACAGATGATTATCAAATTATGCTATTTCCGTTGAGCGCTATGCTGACGGAGCGACTAACTCATAATTTAGAAGATGATAGTATTTGTGCCGATTGGAGAGAGGGTGAACTTTGGTGACTCGCTATATAAAATTTTGGAAAACATTAGCTTTAGTCTGTAACTAGAAGATTAGCGTAGTCTTAATAATGTAAGATATTAGCCAGAAGTTCTATTCTTTCTAATGTAAGATATAGTTGGGAAAATAAAATTATTTAATCTAATATTTTGATTTTTAAAATAATTATTAATTTTTGTTTCTTAAAAAGAAATCTATGACAAGGCACATAGTTCACTTGAGAATTTAGGCATTACTTAGCTTTTCTACTTTTCTGTTTACTCTAGAAGCTTATAATGATTCAGAATCATTCCAAATCTAATAAGGATATAACATGTCTACTGATCAGCAATTTCCAACACCCAATAATTTAGGAATAGCAGTTTATCCAAATAATGCAGAAGCTATTGGCAATACTCCTTTAGTTCGCATTAATCGTTTGATTAAAACTGGTGCAACCGTATTAGCAAAAGTGGAAAGCCGTAATCCTGCATTTTCTGTGAAATGTCGTATCGGAGCGGCACTAATTACCGATGCAGAAAAGCGTGGTGTGTTAAAAGAAGGCATGCATATTATTGAACCAACCAGTGGTAACACGGGGATTGCATTGGCTTTTGTTGCAGCTGCTAAGGGTTATCCAATTACTTTAACTATGCCTGCAAGTATGAGTCTTGAGCGTAGAAAAGTATTAAAAGCTCTCGGTGCCAATTTGGTTTTAACTGAACCAGCGAAAGGGATGAAAGGTGCAGTTGATGAAGCGGTACGATTAGCAGCTGAACAGCCAGATGTTTATTTCTTACCTCAGCAATTTGAAAATCCAGCGAATCCACAAATCCATGTAGATACAACTGGTCCTGAAATTTGGCAAGCAACAGATGGACAAGTCGATATTCTGGTTGCGGGCGTAGGTACTGGCGGCACAATTACTGGTATTTCTCGTTATTTCGAACAAGTTCAAAATAAACCTTTGTATTCTGTAGCCGTTGAGCCTGCTGAGTCTCCAATTATTACTCAAACTAGAAATGGAGAGAACATTACACCTGCGCCGCATAAAATTCAGGGAATTGGTGCGAACTTTATTCCAAAGAATCTTGATTTAGATCTTGTGGATGAAGTCTTACCAGTGACTAGCGAAGAAGCAATTCAGTGGGCAAGAAACTGTGCAACCCAAGAAGGTATTCTAGTGGGTATTTCAAGTGGCGCAGCTTTGGCTGCGGCGGCAAAAATTGCAGAACGCCCTGAAAATGCTGGTAAAACTATTGTTGTTATTCTGCCAGATAGTGGGGAGCGTTATTTATCTTCTGTTCTGTTTGACGGTTTATTTGACGAATAAAATTAACTGTAAATAAAAGCCCATCTATTGATGGGCTTTTATTTAAACTTATTTATAAAGCACTTTTTAAAGCTTTTTGATGACGTTTAACAGATCGAGCATATTTTTTAGCTTTGTGCCGTGTCCAGAAGCTTCGCTCATATCCTGTTGGCCCCACATTATAATAGGCCGTGGCTTTAAACCAGCTATCTGCGGTTTGATAGTAATGATTTAAGATATAAGCACCACATTGAATATTTGTAGATTCGTCATACAAATTACCAGCACAAGTTTGTTGCCAATAGCTGGGAATAATTTGAGTTAAACCTACTGCACCCGTAGGCGAGAGGGCATTAGTATTGTAACTTGATTCTTGTCTTATAACTGCGGCAAGTAAAAGAGGGGGCACGTTATATTGGTCAGCACTTTGAATAATTATTGGAGATAACCGATTCGCTGTGCTTTGTGGAATAGAATAAGCTTTTTGTAGACCAGACGAGAGCTTATTTGAACGCCATGAAAATGAACCACTATTCGGGCCTAAGCTTGTACACCCAGTCATTATTGTCATTAAAGCAATTACGAAAAATTTGAGACTCAAAATGTTTATTTGAGTCGGTTTAAAATAATTGTTAGATAAAGATAAGGTAAGCAAAATACAAAACCGATAATCAAATTTCAAATGAAATCATGGTATTCAGCTGTAACTAACCGATCAATATAAGTTCTGTTGCTCAGCACAAGCAAATAGTGAGAATTTTGTATAATTAAAATGAAAAAACCCCGACATCCTGTCGAGGTTCTTTCGTATTCAGCTTATGTAGCTAACTCCTGTCAACTACCGCTTCCTGCGTTCTTATTCTTCTTCAATGAGACATCCTGTCTCTCTATGTTTCATATATTATGAAAAAATACTAAACATGAATATCCGCAAATCACCGCAAGTTTTGTACGTTTTAACTTACAGATCAACTTACTTAAATACGATGTCGACAAGTTTCTGGGCTATAGGCGCGCAGATCAATACACTTGGAAAAGCCAATATCCATGCAATAATCCAAGCCGATACCCACAATGAAAGCAAATGATGATTTAGTCCCACTACTTTAAAAGTTGAAATGCCTGAAACTATAAAAGACATCATTCCAGATAAAATTAAGAGGAATAAAAGTTTCTGTGCTTTCATGGTTTTATATTCCTTGATAAGCATTTAAGGTCAATGCAAAATTTTCTCCAAATTGTTGAGCAGTTTTAATATCTCCTTCATCAAACCTATCGGCATTACTGCCATGTTCAGCCTGAGCCATTAAGCCTGACCATGAGCCTAGACGATTGGCTGCTTGAGTATAAGGAATACCTTGGTGTTGTTCTGGCATAATCGGGTTGCCGACCCATAACATGCCGTGTTGCATGCAAAAAGTAAAAATTGAAATTAGTGTGGATTGTTTATCACCTGCGGGAAGGGAAGATACAGTAAAGCCAGCCGCCAGTTTTCCTTTAAAGCTCTGTTTTTTCCATAATCGCCCCGTCACATCCATGAGTTGTTTTAATTTGGAAGATACACCACCTAAATAAGTGGGGGATCCCCAAATTAAGCCGTCATATTGAATTAGGATTTCTGGGTTTTCGACAAGATGGTCAGCATTGAGTAAATCTACTTTAATATCTTTATGGCTCAAAATACCAGTTTGAATTTGCTGAGCAATAAATTGGGTGTGGCCTTGGCGACTATAGTAAATAATGGCAACGGTTTTCATGAGTAGTTTCCTCTTTATTTAAAGTTGAAATAGTTTTGCAGTGAGATATAAGCCACAACCAAAAACACTATGGTTCATCAAACTTTTTAGGCAGTTCAAAAAAGGACGAGGGGTTTTTGAAGAAGCAAAACCACTACCCATCGCAGGTTGCATAATAAAAAAAGGAATGAGAACGGTGACTACACCAAACAGAAGTGCTGAATAAAACTGAGGATGGCTAAGCCAATCTGAGCCAACAATTAAAAGAAAGCTAAATGAAAAGATTAGTCCGACACTATAGTGAGCAACCCAACCTAAAAAATATTCACCCTTAATTTGAGGGCTTTGAGCTATAGATTGATGGATGAGTTTCCCTTTAAATATCCAACCAACCCAGCGTCCGAGCAAGCCGAAGTTTAAGGTCGGAATTTTGAATATCTTTAATATTAACAGCCAGATATCCATAATAATTGTTGCGCCAATACCAAGGCATAAAGCCTGAAAGAACGTTGTGGAGAGATTCATTTTGAAACCTTGCTTTTATACGTCTGAAACGTGATAAATTTATTGTGCAAGTTAAAGTTCACTTGAAGTCAAGAGGTTGTTATGGATATTGGTGAAGTCGCTAAAAGGGCAAAAGTCACAACAGCAACACTACGTTTTTATGAAGAGAAAGGATTAATTAAATCGATAGGACGACAAGGTTTACGTCGGCAGTATGGGAAACAAGTGCTTGATCAATTGGCACTCATTGCTTTAGGTCGTGCCGCAGGTTTTTCTTTAAATGAAATCGCAACAATGTTTGGACAAGATGGTAAGCCAGAGCTTGATCGGCAAAAACTAAAAGATAAAGCTGAACAGCTAGAACACATGGCAAAGCGATTACATTTTATCAGCCAAGGATTAGAGCATGCTGCGGTATGTCCTGCTGAAAATCATATGGAATGTTCAACCTTCCAGAACTTTTTAAAAGCAGCAATTGCTGGAGAATTTCAGCCAACGAAACTTTAATTCTTTTTGATGAAGTTATTTAGTTTGTGTTTGTATTGAACAGTGGGGTTTGTCATATTTTCGCCATAAAGATTTCATCTTTTTGAAGTAAAAACTTCATATAAGCTTGATTAAATTTGCTTAATTTTTTACCAACTGTATAAAACTATGAGCAAAAAAACTTTAGTCGCATTATTATGCTGCGCCAGTTTAGGATTGACGGCATGTAATGATGATAACGATCAAGAACAAACTTCACCTACTGAAAAAGTTACTGAACCGACCTTAATTTCTTTTGCCAAATTACCTGTAGAAACTTATGCGGCTGGCCCAGACTCTGGGGCATATGTGAAAGGTGCAAATGGAATTTATCCTCCATTTAAGGGGCAACCTGTACAAGGCTTTTCTGCTGCATTAAAAAATGAAGATGGCAGTTATATGGCAATGGCTGATAACGGTTTCGGAACTCAAGATAATTCAGCAGACTTTTTACTTCGTATTTATAAACTAAAGCCTGATTTCAAAACTAAAGCTAAAGGCACGGGTCAAGTAACTGTGCAAAGCTTTATCCAGCTGCGTGATCCGAACAAATTAATTCCATTTAATATCGTGAACGGTAATACGCCTGAGCGTTTATTAACGGGTGCTGATTTTGACCCAGAGTCAATGCAACGTACTAGTGATGGCACTTATTGGATTGGGGATGAGTTTGGACCTTATTTACTTCATTTTTCAGCGGACGGTGTGCTATTAGATGCACCAATCGCTTTACCAAATCCATTAAATCCGACTCAAGAATTACGTTCACCACAAAATCAGTTTAATAAAGCGCAAATTAATTTTGTAGAGCCTTTGGTTCAGCAAAGTGGTGGTTTTGAAGGAATGGCAATTTCACCAGATGGGCAGTATCTTTACCCGCTTATAGAAAAGCCAATTAAATCAATTAGGGAAACAGAAAGACAACTACTGATTTCTCAATTTGACCTGAAGAAAAAAGCTTATACAGGGAAATATTATTGGTTCCAGTTAGACAGCAAGGCAACCAATATTGGTGACTTCCAACTCTTTAATGATAAAGAAGGCATAATTATTGAACGTGATGCAACGCAGAATAATTTAGGTGGCTATAAAAAATTAATCCGGATTAAATTAAATGAGTCAGGTCAGCTAGTAAGCCGTGAAGATTTAGTCGATTTAATTAAAATTGCTAACCCGAATTTGTTGTATGGTACAGCAAGAGCAGGGGATATCGGTACGGGACAGGTTTTTGCTTTCCCATTTGAAACCATTGAAGATGTGATTATTGAAAATAGTACAACGCTTACCGTTTTCAATGATAATAACTTCCCAGGCTCTTCAGGGCGTAATGCAAAACTGGCTGATGATAATGAGATTATTCAGATACGTTTGCCAAAAGCTTTGTTCTAAGCTTTATAAATAAAAATTAAAACTGCGGCGGATTTTGTTCTGCCGTATTTATTCCAAGAAAAAAAATATTGAATAAAGTTTAATCAAATTAATTTCTATATTGTTGTTTTCGCATGTTTTATAAACAGGGAAAATGAATGAAATTCATGTTAAAATGATCGGCTTTCATCTTTAGATGTCTCTCCTCCATCTGCTAGCCGAGATTCGCAAGCCATGTCTACTGCCTACACCATGCAGACTGCGCCCAAAGCGCTGTTTGATTACGACAAATATTGGGCGTCGTGTTTTGAACCCGCACCATTTTTGCCGATGTCACGAGAAGAAATGGACCAACTCGGCTGGGATGCATGTGACTTTATTTTAGTCTGTGGCGATGCTTATATTGACCATCCATCATTTGTATCGGGTGTGATTGGGCGTGTGCTTGAAGCACAAGGTTTCCGTGTCGGTATTATTGCGCAGCCAGACTGGACCAATGTTGAAAGCTTCCGCGTTTTAGGTAAGCCAACGATTGCTTGGGGTGTAACCGCAGGTAATATGGATTCGATGATTAACCGTTATACGGCAGATCGTAAAATCCGTTCTGATGATGCTTATTCTCCAAACAACGAACCAAATAAACGTCCTGACCGTGCTGCAACGGTATATTGCCAACGTTGTCGTGAAGCATTCCCAGATGTACCAGTGTTATTAGGTGGTATTGAAGGTAGTTTACGTCGTATTGCGCACTACGATTATTGGTCAGATAAAGTTCGTCGTTCAATTTTGATGGATTCAAAAGCTGATTTACTCATGTATGGTAATGGTGAGCGTGCCATTATTGATGTGATGCATCGTTTGGCTAAAGGTGAAAAAATCCACGAGATCACTGATGTTCGTGGTACAGCATTTATTATTAATAAACATAACAAAGCATCAAAAGCAAAGTTTGTTGAAGTTGCGAGTAATGATGTAGATACGATTGGACGTGTTGATCCAATTATTAACCCATATGTCATGACAGAAGATATTGATGGCTGTGAGGTTGAAAAAGAAAAAGGTAACTCATTAGCTCAGTATCAAGATTTCCAGAAAGAGATTGTTGCAAATCCGATTGTGCGTGAAGGCGACAAACTAGATGACGACACTCAAATCGTTCAATTAAAGCCAGCACCGTCAAAAGCAATTAAACACAAGTTACCTCCACGCGAGTTAGCGGTAATTCGTTTACCTTCTTTTGAAGAAGTGTCAAATGATCACGTGCTTTACGCGCATGCAAACCGTATTTTGCACCTTGAAACTAATCCGGGTAATGCCCGTGCTTTGGTTCAACGCCATGGTGAACGTGATGTCTGGATCAATCCTCCACCAATTCCTCTAACGACTGAGGAAATGGATTATGTGTTTGATTTACCATATGCACGTTTGCCACATCCTACTTATGGTGATGCGCGTTTCCCTGCATTTGATATGATCAAATTCTCGGTCAATATTATGCGTGGTTGTTTTGGTGGCTGTACATTCTGTTCGATTACAGAACATGAAGGTCGTATTATCCAAAACCGTTCGGAAGATTCGATCTTACGTGAGATTGAAAAAATCCGTGATACTGCACCTAACTTCACAGGTATTATTTCAGACTTAGGTGGTCCAACGGCAAACATGTACCGTTTGCATTGTAAAGACCCTGAAATTGAGAAGAACTGTCGTAAACCTTCTTGTGTGTACCCGGGCGTTTGTCAAAACTTGCATACCGATCATGCGCCTTTAGTGCAGCTTTATCGTAAAGCACGTGCGATTAAAGGTGTGAAGAAGATTCTGATTGGTTCAGGTTTACGTTATGACCTTGCTGTACTCAACCCTGAATATGTCAAAGAGCTGGTACAACACCATGTGGGTGGTTATTTAAAAATTGCTCCAGAGCATACCGAAAATGGTCCTTTATCTAAGATGATGAAGCCGGGTATTGGTACGTATGATCGTTTCAAGCAAATGTTTGATCGTTTCAGTAAAGAAGCAGGAAAAGAGCAATATTTAATTCCTTACTTTATTGCAGCACATCCGGGTACTTCAGATTATGACATGATGCACCTTGCAATTTGGTTGAAAAAGAATGGTTTCCGTGCCGATCAGGTACAGACGTTCTATCCATCGCCAATGGCAACTGCAACAACTATGTATTATTCGGGCAAAAACCCGCTTGCTAAAGTCGCTCGCTATACTGAAAAAGTTGATATTGTAAAAGGTGAGAAACGCCGTCGTTTGCATAAAGCATTCCTACGTTACCATGATCCAAACAACTGGCCATTGCTTCGTGAAGCTTTAAAAGAAATGGGCCGTGCAGATTTAATTGGTAATTCAAAGCAGCACTTGATCCCGACCTATCAGCCACAAGGTACTGCTGAAGGTGAATATAAGTCGGCACGTAAGAAGAACTCTTCTGTAGCGGGTGATTCAGCAAAACGTGGTCAGGGGCAATCTCGTTCGGCAGCAGGGCAAAAACGTCCACAAAAAGGACAAGTTCTAACCCAACACACTGGTTTACCTCCTCGTGAAACCGGTGAGAAAAGACCATTTGGTGGAAAAAGTAAACCTAAAAGCAAGGTTCGTGGATAGTGATAAAACAGGCTCTTAAATAGAGCCTGTTTTGTTTTTAAAGTGTCTATTTAAATCGTATAGTGAGATTTTTGAAGATTAAAAGTACAAAAAACGTAATGAATAATGATAAATAGCAAAAATCTGACGAGCTGCACTTGATTGTTGTAGATTCTATGATTATAAATAATGTGAGGGTGGCTAAATTTAAGCCAAGCTTGATAACTACAAGTGAAATTACTAAGTGAACCTTTTAAAAAACGGCTGTGTCGTTATCAATTAAAACAAAGTGTGATCTAGCAAAATCATTATAAAAAACTTAAAGGATTAAGCCCATGTATTATCTAATTACGATCTTATTATTATTTTTGGCTGTTGTGATGGCAGTGAAAAGTCTTTCACGAAGGCATCAACATGATAGTGCCTTGAAGCGCCGTGCAGTATTAACGAGTCATGAGCAAATAACATTAACCAGACTACAAACAGTTTTGCCTAAATTTACAGTATTGGCACATGTATCCTTTGATGCACTATTAACTACAAAATATGCGCATACACGTCGAAAATATCAAAATATGGCAGCTGATTTTGTTGTACTTGATCAAAATTATCAGGTTGTTGTAGTTGTTGTTCTTGGCGAAAATGGTTTACGCCGAGCGCATCAACAATATGAACGTCGTCTGTTGCAACTCGCTGGTTATCGTGTGCTGCATTACAGTGAGGTACCTGACTATCATGATCTAAGAAGAGACTTATTGAGTCCAGAAACAGAGATGGCAACTTTACATGCAACGCCGCAGCTAGAAAGAATGTCAAATGCTTTTGTGAAGTCTTAAAAATTAGAGATTATAGCAATTGATTAGAGAGCTCATTAAAGAAGATCTTAATAACATGCTGACATTAACAATGTTAAAACTACTAAAAAATTGAGCAATATAATTAGTGATATTGCTCAATTTAGTGTCATTTTATATTTATAAAAATTATGGAAGTACTGCAACAACCGTCATTTCTACAAGCACATCTGGCGCATAAAGTTTGGACTCTACACAAGTACGCGCTGGCGGGTTCCCTTCACTAATCCATGCATCCCAAACAGCATTCATCGCTGCATAATCTTTTTCGATATCTTTTAGAAAAATCATGACAGAAAGAATGTGGGTTTTATCGGTTCCAGCTTCTGCCAATAAGCGATCAATATTATCTAAAGTTTGCTGAGTCTGTGATGTAACATCTACGCTTGTATCATCTGCGAGTTGCCCAGCTAAGTGTACTAAATTACCTGAAATCGCAACTTCGCAGTAGCGTGAAGTAACGTGTAAACGCTTTACCGTCATAAAAATGCTCTAGAGTGGCTTTATTTAATAGTTTTGATTTTATGAAGAGTTGCTAGGTAGGTGCAAGCAAGTAGAAAAGAATTTCAGTAGATTATTGTGATGAAGAGAATATGCTAAGCCATGTATCAGAAGGGCCCTGTAATATTCGGATTTGGTCGTCACGCCAATCACAGGACGGTATGCCAAAAGTAAAGGTTGCTTTAGGCATGTTGCAAATACATGGGTAATGAATATGCGCTGATTAGGTTACTCTAAACTTGGAGCAAAAGGGAATAGATTTTGTTCAAAACTCACTCTTTTTGGGTGAAAAGTAGTCAATCACCAAAGGTTAAGTTGAAAGTCATCTGATTGAGTTTGTAATTGATAAACCCCTATACCAATTAAGCGGAACTGGAAATGTTCGGGAATCTGCATTTCATTTAATAATAAAAATAAAACTTGGATGAGGTCGTGTAGTGACTGGATGGGTCTTTTAAAGCTTTTACTATGCTGTAAAGTCTGAAAATTCTTGAGTTTAAGTTTGACATTAACACCACGTGCATTGAGTTGTTTTTTCTCTAAGCTTTGCCAGACTTTTTCGGCTAATCCCTGCCAATAGGGCTGACATTGAGTTAAAGTAAAATCACTATCAAAGGTAGTCTCTTTTGAAATTTGTTGGCGAGCTCTTTCAGCTTGAACAGGTCTATGATCAATCCCTTGCGCATATAGATAAAGCTGTTGACCATATTTACCGAAATGGTGAACTAAAATAGCTTCTTCAATTTTCTGTAAGTCACCCAGCGTATGTAACTGAAGCTGTTGTAATTTTTCCTGAGTGACTTTACCCACACCAGGAATTTTTTTAAGTGGAAGATCTTGAATGAAATTAGCGACCTGCGAAGGTTTTATTACGCATAAACCATTCGGTTTATTCCAGTCAGAGGCGATTTTTGCTAAAAACTTATTGGGTGCTACACCTGCCGATGCAGTCAGTCCAGTTAATCTGAAAATATCTTCTCGAATATGCATGGCAACTTCAGTTGCACTCGCAATCTGTTTTAAATTCTCAGTGACATCCAAATAAGCTTCATCTAAAGATAAAGGCTCAATAAGTAGCGTATATTGCTGAAAGATCGAGTGAATTTGAGCTGAAACTGTGCGATATTTTTCAAAATTTGGTTCAATAATAACGACTTGAGGGCATAGTTTTCTTGCCTGACTCATCGACATGGCTGAACGCAAACCAAATTCGCGGGCAGGGTAAGATGCAGCAGCAATTACAGCTCGCGGATGATGAGACGAAATAACAACGGGTAAATGCCTTAATTCAGGTTGTTCCCGTAGCTCGACTGATGCATAAAAGGCATCCATATCGATATGAATGATTTTGCGCATATTATTGTGCTTTCACGATGCCTTGGTGCTGTAAAAATTGGTGCCATTCTTTGACTGACCCCTCATAGACATTGAGATCTACAGGCTTTATCACCCCTTCAATTTTACCTTGATTACTATGCTGCCAAAAGAGCCATTTTCTTTTATCTTTGAGTTCAGGTTTAGCTTCATAATCACGAACCCAAAGTGGAGTAGCAGAAAAATTTCCAACTAAGACAATGTGATAAAAAGTTCTAGAAATATAAAAGATGGGCTGTTTGCCATAATGGTGTTTTAAGCGATCATGCATGATGCCAATTTCTTTAATTAATTGTTCTTTGGTGTATGTATTAATACAGTTACTGTCGTATTCCAGATCAATAACTGGCGGAAGCGCATCTGATTTTTTAGGCACAGTCGCAATAAAGTTATCTGCTTGTGTTTTACCATCACGGCATAGACGGTAAAAGTGATAAGCCCCTACATGAAACCCATGTTCACGAGCCTTAAGCCAATTTTCTTGAAATTTTGAATCTTTATAATCACCACCTTCAGTCGCTTTTAAATAAACGAATTGGAACTTTTCTGGTGATATTTTTTTCCAGTCAATGTCACCTTGATGGTGAGAGACATCGAATCCCTGAACTGGATAATCTTGTGCCACGGCTTTTTGTTGATAGAACAGACCAAAATAAGCCAATACTCCCATAACACATGCCAAGCCAATTCCGATTAAAGTATTGTGCTGTGCTGTGAAAAAGGTTTTAGCCAGTTTGGTCATGCAAAACTCATTAAAGATGTTAGGCCGCCATCATAACGTGATTCAAGAGTGATAAACCACGTTAAAAGTGCAACAGCTTATACGGGGGTATTTTTGGGAATTTGCCAGAATATAAGTGCAGTAATGACATTGATACAACCGAGGCAAATGAGAGTGAGGTGGAATGCAGTGGTCACATGGTCAGCTCCATAATAATCAGTAAAGATATTAATGAGTGTGCCCGCGAGTGCCACGCCAATACTCATTGATAGCATCATGATCATCGACAAGAAACTATTACCGCTACTTGCATCTTGTTGAGGCAAATCTTTTAAGGTCAATGTGTTCATACCCACAAATTGTAGTGAGTTTAATGTGCCAAATAAGAAAAAGTGTAAAGCTCTAAACCAAGTTGGAGTGTCGACTGTCATGATGGCGAAAGAGGCAATACATAACCCGACCAGTGTTGTGTTGATGAGTAAAAAACGTCGGTAGCCAATTTTCTGAATAATTGGTCTGACAATTGGCTTTGAAAATAATGAGCCTAAGACCAAAGGAATCATCATTAAACCTGCTATGAAAGGTTCAAAGCCAAAAGCCACCTGTAGCATGAGCGGTAAAACAAAAGGTAAGGCATTACCTCCAAAGCGGGCAAAGAAATTACCTAAAATACCAATCGCATAAATTTTGTTTCTAAAAAGTCGGCTACGGAACAACGCATTTTGATGAGTATGAGAGTGATAGGCATACCAAAGCGTTGCGATTATACCGACGACTAATAGCGAAATACTGAACCATTTTGAATATTCAGGTGAGGGTAAATGTTCGATACCCAAAGACCATCCAATCATGGCCACCACTAATAAGATGAAGCCGCCTAAATCAAATGCTTTGACTAAAGGCTCTTTTAAATTAGGCATGACTTTTAATGTCATTAAGATGCCTAAGATACCCATGGGAATATTAATCAGGAAAATCCAGTGCCAAGTTGCAACTTCAACTAACCAGCCACCTAAAGTTGGACCAGCCAAAGGCCCGAGTAAACCTGCAAGACTCATTAAGCTCATTGCAGCTAAAAACTGAGTCCGGGGAATAATCTTTAAAAGTGATAGTCGACCTACAGGAAGTAGTAAGGCTCCGCCTACGCCTTGGATGACTCGGAAAAATAAGAGTTCATTGAGACTCTGAGAAAGACCACAACCTAAAGAGGCTAAAGTAAAAATAACGATGGCCGATAAGAAAATATTTCTAACACCAAAGCGGTCTGCTAACCATCCACTTAAAGGAATGCAGGCGGCTACTGATAAAACATAGGCCACCACTACGCTATGCATGCGCAGAGGGTCTTCATTCAAATGGTGAGCCATTGCAGGAATAGCTGTATTTACAATTGTTGTGTCCAAAGCCTGCATAAAAAAGCCAATGGAAACCAAAAGTACGAGTAAGCGATATTCAGGTTGCAAGGCTTGGTGAGTCGGCGTGGCATTCATAACATTTGAAAGTTAACGTTTTGGTCTAGTGTAAAACAAATTGAAAGTAAAAAAAGTAAGACAATGTTGATTACCCCTTTAATAAATCTAACTGCTTTTGAAGGTAGCGGTGAAAATAGTTAAAACAAAAAAAGCGGCAGAACCGCTTTTTTATGGAGAGTAGGTGGGTAACTAAACAACAAATCTTTTCGGCATTTTTAAATTTTTAATGACGTTATAAATCTGATCGACATCATCACATACAATTAATTTAGCTCGGTGCTGAAGGGGAAGAAAACCTTCTTGAACCGCATGGTCTAGTTGGGCAATCAATGCATTATAAAAGCCATTTACGTTATACAAAATCATGGGTTTTTGGTGTTGGTTAAGTTGGCCCCAAGTGGCTATTTCCAATATTTCTTCGAATGTTCCTAAACCGCCGGGTAATGCGATAAATGCACTTGCACGCTCTGCCATCATGGCTTTGCGCTCGTGCATGGTTTCTACGATATGTAATTCGGTTAAGCCTGCATGGGCTACTTCATAATCGAGCATAAATTCAGGAATGACACCGACAGCTTCTCCGCCGTTTGCGAGAACGCTTTCAGCAACTTGTCCCATTAAACCAATGCTGGCACCACCGTAGACTAAACCGAAACCTTGGTCAGCAATTCCATGAGCGAGTTCAATCGCCTTTTCTCGGTAGATCGGGTTATTTCCCGCACGTGAACCACAATATAATGCAATAAGAGGCTGTTTTGTTTTTACAGCTGTTATTGGTGAATCATTTACTGCCATTGTTAATACGCTATTCATTGTTTTATTTTTACCTTATCACGTTCATATTTCTTGTCTACACTAAGCAAAAAATATGACAACTTTATAAGCAGATTTATAGTAAAGACTCATGTTTTGTATGGGTTTGGTGAATGCCTGTCATGAACAAATAAAAATGATGAATTTATGTTAAATCTTGCCTATACTAAAAATTCGTTTAACAACATATGAACAAATATGGGTAGTGGTTGTAGTCGCTCCGTTTTAATTTCTTGTCCTAAAAAAACATTTTCCCTCCTTTGTATGGGCATGCCTGCTGTGTTGCCAAATAAAGATAAAATCCAATCAGCACAGGAGCAGGATCGATGATCTTTGAATGGATGTCTGATCCATCTGCTTGGGTGGGTTTAGCAACTTTAATCGTTCTTGAAATTGTATTGGGGATCGATAACCTCGTTTTCATCGCTATTTTGGCCGAAAAACTGCCGCCAGAGCAGCGAGCTAAAGCACGTATAATTGGTTTAATACTCGCCTTAGGAATGCGTCTAATACTTTTAGCCTCGATTGCTTGGGTCGTGACACTGACAGAACCACTCTTCCATATTTTTAATCACCCATTCTCTGGCCGTGATTTGATTTTATTGTTCGGTGGCGTGTTCTTGCTCTTTAAAGGCACCATGGAATTGCATGAACGCATGGAAGGTAATCAACTTCATAAAGAAGATAACCCTGTTCATGCTGCGTTTTGGATGGTCATTGTTCAGATTGTTGTGCTTGATGCCGTGTTCTCGTTAGATAGTGTGATTACCGCAGTAGGTATGGTGAAAGAACTGTCTATCATGATGGTTGCAGTTGTAATTGCTGTCGGAATCATGTTGTGGGCATCGAAACCGCTCATGGACTTTGTGAATAAGCATCCAACGGTTGTTATTCTGTGTCTTGGTTTCTTGATGATGATCGGTTTCTCTTTGGTCGTGGAAGGTTTTGGTTTCCATATTCCGAAGGGTTATTTATACGCTGCAATTGGCTTCTCGGTTTTGGTGGAAATTATCAACCAAAGCATGCGTCGCAATCAGGAAAAACTAGTTACAACTACAGACTTACGTTATCGCACAGCTTCTGCAGTTTTGCGTATGTTAGGCAGTAAAAGCAGTGGTTCTAGCTCAGATACGCAATCTTCTGATAAAGAAGATGTATTGGCTACACAAGCTTTTGCAGATGAAGTTTTTGACGAAGAAAATGGCGCTTATCATAGTGTGCTTGTGCAAGGTGTTCTTGGTTTATCAGAGCGTCCTGTAAAGTCTGTTATGACTCCACGACCTGAACTTGAGTGGATTGATTTAGACGACGAACCAGAAGTTTTAAAAGAACGTTTAATGTCAATGACGCACTCTCGTTTGATTGTTGCACGTGGTGAGCTTGATAATATTGAAGGTATTGCACTTACTCATAAAGTTCTAAATGGCTTTATTGAAACAGGTGTGGTCGATTTCCAAAAGCATTTACGTGAACCTGTCATTGTGCATGAAAATGCTCAAGTACTTATGGTGATGGAACAATTACGTCAAGCACCGTTACAAATGGCAATCGTTTTAAATGAATACGGTTCAATTGAAGGTATTGCAACGCCAATTGATATTTTAGAAGCGATTGCGGGTGAATTCCCTGATGAAGATGAGCTAGATGCAGCAGCTGAGAGCTTGGCAGATGGTTCATTAATACTTGAAGGTTCAACCGATATTCGCCACGTATCGCTTTTATTAGGTCGTGATTTGGTTGATGAGAGTGAACAGTATTCAACTTTGTCAGGTTATTTGTTATTCCATTTAGGTCGCTTACCAGAAAATGGTGAAGCTGTTGAAGCAGATGGTTATCGCTTTGAAGTGATTACGATGGAAGGTCATAAAATCGAGAAAGTTCATATTGTTTCTATCGAACAAGATGAATCAAAAGATTAAATGACATTTTAAGTCTAGAAACATCATAAAATAGCTCAACTCTGAGCTATTTTTTTTATTTGAGAAACACAGAATGACTCAACACACTTGTCCATGTGGAAAAGGCAGCTATGCAGAATGTTGTGAGCCTTTACATTTAGGTACAGCAAAAGCCCTGACGGCAGAGCAGCTTATGCGTTCGCGTTATAGTGCTTTTGCATTACAGCAAATTGATTATATTGTGAAAACAACCGCTTTAGGCCAGCAAACTGCACTTGATAAAGATGCCATTGCAGACTGGAGTAAACAAAATCAATGGTTGGGTTTAGACGTCGTTAACGCAAAAGAAAAACTCGATAAAACCCATGCACAAGTTGAATTCAAGGCACATTATCATGATGGACAAAAAGCTCAGATTCACCATGAGGTTTCACATTTTGTATATGATCAACAACAATGGTTTTTTCTTGATCCCACTGTAGATATGCATGTCACCATGAAACAGCCTTGCATATGTGGCTCTGGAAAAAAATTTAAACAATGCTGTGCACAATTCCTATAACTTTATCTTAAAATACGCGCACCGTTTGGCCTGAGGGAAAGGGCAATGTTACTCACCGTTATTTATATTATTGCGATTACTGCCGAAGCCATGACAGGCGCACTGTCTGCTGGGCGACGGAGTATGGACTGGTTCGGTGTCGTACTGATTGCCTGTGTGACTGCCTTAGGAGGCGGGTCTGTACGTGATGTATTACTTGGTCACTATCCTTTAACTTGGGTAAAACATCCTGAATATTTAGTTCTGACTTGTTGTGCTGCATTTGTCACAATCATTATTGCCAAATGGATGCGTCACTTACATAACATCTTTTTGGTGCTCGATGCCTTAGGTCTAATTGGATTTACCATTATTGGTTGTCAGATTGCCTTACAAATGGGGCATGGTTTTGTCGTATCGGCAGTAGCGGGGGTGTTAACTGGGGTTTCTGGCGGTATTTTGCGTGACATTTTATGTAACGACGTTCCGTTCGTTTTCCGTCGCGAACTTTATGCGAGTATTTCTTTTGTAGCGGTCATTTGCTATTGGGTATGCTTAGATTTGGGATTCAGTTTAGAGTTAACTGTTATTTCAACCTTAATTTTCGGTTTTACTCTGCGTCTGATTGCGATCTATTTCGGCTTAGAAATGCCTAAGTTTATTTATAAAGATGACGATGCTGAATCAGCTTCATCAACCGATGAACATTAATCATGCAGAATACGATGTGAGCATGCTATAACAATTAAATATTGTATTGCTCACTTATTCTTTCCAGTAGAGTTTTCTTATGGATCTGGTTTCACGTATACAAAATCTTCCAATTGGCAAATTCCACTACACATTATTGTGGGTGGTTGGTTTAGGTTGGATGTTTGATGCGATGGACACCGGTATCATTGCTTTTATCATGACAACGCTTGTTAAAGACTGGGCATTAACCCCAGCCGAAAGCGGTTGGATTGTCAGTATTGGCTTTGTAGGAATGGCTATTGGAGCAGTTTGCTCGGGAGCTCTAGCCGATCGTTTTGGTCGAAAGACAATATTTGCGACCACTATGGCAATTTATAGTATCGCGACTGCCTTATGTGCTTTTGCTCCAGATTTAAAATGGTTATTAATTTTCCGTTTTATTGTTGGCCTTGGACTTGGCGGGCAGTTACCTGTTGCGGTGACATTAGTGAGTGAATATATACCCTCACATGTACGCGGTCGTTTTATTGTATTACTTGAAAGTTTTTGGGGTTTAGGCTGGTTAGTTGCTGCGTTAATTTCTTATTTTATTATTCCTAAATTTGGCTGGCATATCGCATTTCTGATGGGCGGCCTCCCTCTAATTTACATTTTAGTGATTTGGAAAAAACTCCCTGAATCGATACCGTACCTCATTAACCGTGGACGTGTTGAAGAAGCACATGCATTAGTACAAAAACTAGAAGCTCAGGCGGGTGTTCAAATCGTTCATCACATTGAAGTTGTGCCTGTCGCCATACAACAAAAGATCTCTTTTAAACAACTTTGGAGTGGCCCTTTTGCACGCCGTAGTTTAATGCTTTGGCTCATCTGGTTTGGAATCGTATATTCCTATTACGGTATCTTTACGTGGTTGCCAAGTTTATTGGTGAAACAGGGCTATGACATTGTTAAATCTTTTGAATATGTTTTGCTGATGATTTTGGCACAGCTACCAGGTTACTTAGCAGCAGCGTGGTTTGTTGAGCGACTGGGTAGAAAAATTACTCTTGCTTCATTTATCGGGTTTTGTGCACTGTCTGCATATTTCTTTGGACAAGCCGACAGTGTGAACAGCATTATGTTTTGGGGCTGCCTCATGTCATTTTTTAATTTAGGGGCATGGGGAGTGTTATATACCTATACACCAGAACAATACCCAGCCAATATTCGAGCTTTCGGTTCGGGTTGGGCATCGGCAATGGGGCGTTTAGGTGGGATTTTGGCACCGATCGTTGTCACTCATATGATGGTGGCTAAGAATGGATTTAGCCACGTTTTTATGATGTTTACAGTTGTTTTGCTTTTGGTTGCTGCTGTAATTTTAATATTAGGTGAAGAAACCCAAGGAAAAAGATTAGAGTCGATAGGCCTCTAGTTTTGCCTAACTTTATAGCAAGTAACTAAAAATATAGAGAGATGAGACATAATTTGACGCTCAGGTGACAGACTCCCTCTTGTGTCTGTAACATAGCCCACTTAGCATAAGACTCATTTAAAATAACGACTGATTTGGAAGATAAGCTGACTATGACCAGCCTTGCGCATCAAGCGACAGAAAACCGCTCTGTAGCCGAATTTACTGAACAGGCTTACCTGAATTATGCCATGTACGTCATTATGGATCGTGCATTGCCGCATATCAGTGATGGTTTAAAGCCTGTACAGCGCCGTATTGTCTTTGCCATGAGCGAATTAGGCTTAAAAAATAGTGGTAAGCCAAAAAAATCAGCGCGTACAGTAGGTGATGTACTCGGTAAATACCATCCTCATGGTGACTCGGCATGTTATGAAGCGATGGTGTTGATGGCTCAGCCGTTTAGTTATCGTTATCCTTTAATTGAAGGGCAAGGTAACTGGGGGGCACCAGATGATCCTAAGTCATTTGCTGCGATGCGTTATACCGAAGCAAAACTTTCTGCCTACAGTGAGTTATTGTTAAATGAGTTAGGTCAGGGCACAACTGACTGGCAAGATAACTTTGATGGTTCATTAAAAGAACCTATTACGTTGCCAGCGCGTATTCCTAATATTCTACTTAACGGCACAACCGGTATTGCGGTTGGTATGGCGACCGATATTCCGCCGCATAATTTACGTGAAGTGATTAAAGGAACGATTGCCTTAATTCGTAACCCGCAAACTTCAGATGAAAAATTGGCTGAATATATTCCAGCGCCAGATTTACCAACAAAAGCGGAGATTATTACTCCGCCAGAAGAATTACTCAAAATCCAGACTACTGGTCGTGGCAGTTACCGCATGCGAGCGGTTTATACCATCGAAAAAAATGAAATCGTGATTACTGAATTGCCTTATCAAGTATCTGGCTCTAAGGTGATTACTCAAATTGCCGACCAAATGCAGGCTAAAAAGCTACCATTAGTCGTTGATATACGTGATGAGTCGGATCATGCAAACCCAACACGATTAGTGATTGTACTTCGTTCTAACCGCATTGATGCTGAAGCGGTGATGAGCCACTTATTTGCGACCACCGATTTAGAGTCGAGCTATCGTGTTAATTTAAACATGATTGGTGAGGATGGCCGTCCTCAAGTAAAATCGATTCGTCGTATCTTGCTTGAATGGATCGAGATCCGTAAAAAAACGGTAACCCGCCGTTTAGAATATCATTTAAACCGAATTGAAAAACGTCTGCATATTTTGGCAGGTCTTTTAATTGCTTATCTTGATATTGATACAGTCATTCGTATTATTCGTGAAGAAGATCAGCCTAAACCTGTATTGATGGAACATTTCAATATTGATGAGATACAGGCAGAAGCAATTTTAGAACTCAAGTTGCGTCATTTAGCAAAACTTGAAGAGATGGAAATCCGTCATGAACAAGATGAGCTTGCTGCAAAAGCTGCCATTATTCGTGAGCAATTAGAAAATCCGGAATCTTTAAAAAATCTGATTATTGGTGAATTAAAAGAAGACGCGAAAAAGTTTGGTGACGAACGCCGTTCTCCAATCGTGGTACGTGCTGAAGCTGTGCAGATTAAAGAACAGGATTTAATGCCAGCTGAAGCGGTAACGGTGGTTTTATCTGAAGCGGGATGGATTCGTGCTGCAAAAGGTGCGGATGTTGATGCAGAGAATTTAAACTATCGTGCGGGCGACCAATATTTAAGTCACGCTGTGGGTAAAACCAATCAACGGATCTATTTCCTTGATGAGACAGGGCGTAGTTATGCCTTGCCTATTAGCAGTTTGCCATCAGCAAGAGGTTTAGGTGAACCATTAAGTTCTAAACTTGCTCCTGCAAGTGGTGTGTCGTTTATTCAGGTTTATCTAGAAGATGAAGAGTCTGAACTTATCGCTGCGAGTACCTCTGGTTATGGGTTTAAAACTCAAACCAAACAGTTAGATACCAATGCCAAGGCAGGGAAAACATTCTTGTCTGTTCCTGAGAAATCAAAAGCTTTACCATTGATATCTGCTCAAAATATGACGCACTTAGCGGTGCTCAGCTCAGCAGGTCGACTCTTGATTATTGATTTGGCAGAACTACCAAATCTAAATAAGGGTAAAGGTAATAAGTTGATACAACTTGATGCGAAAGAGCAAATTTTATCCATGACAACCCTGAACTTAGATGAAATAATTCAGGTGGTTGCAGGTCAGCAACATCTAAAATTAAAAGGTGATGATCTACAAAAATATATGGGTAAACGAGCTTCAAAAGGTCAGCTCTTACCACGTGGATATCAAAAAGCAAATAAACTGTTGATTCAGAGATAAAGCTAGCGTCTGGCAACATAAATACGCTATATATGGCAACATGTTCAAGCAATGAACTGAACTTGTTGGTATTGAATAACGATTAAAAGGACAGCAATTTGGAGTACGTAATTTGTACTCCATGCAAAAAATTTGGCAGAGTTAAATTGTCAAAACTTCTGTCTCATAATCTTGTTCGAAGTGTCATGAATGTGCCAATAAGTTTTAAATATGTTCTGGCACCAAGAAGCTAAAGAATAGCTGGGGCATTGAATAACAGTTATTACTAAGGATTACGAATCGGAGATAATGGCATTATGGAAAAAATTTGGTTTGCAGAATACCAAAAAACAGGGATTCCAGAAACAGTAGCATTGCCTGCGGAAAATACCTCACTTGTTGATATTTTTGAGAGTAATTTCCAAAAATTTGGTTCTCGCGATGCCTTTATCTTTATGGATAAAGCGATGTCATTTAATGAGTTAGAGCTTGCAAGCCGTAAGTTCGCGACCTATTTGCAAAATTTGGGGTTAGCAAAAGGAACTCGTGTGGCAGTGATGATGCCGAATGTATTGCAGTATCCTGTAGTTGCATTAGCTGTGTTACGTGCAGGTTTGGTGTTAGTAAACGTTAACCCACTTTATACTGCGCGTGAACTTGAGCATCAATTAAATGACTCAGGTGCAGAAGTCCTTGTGATTATCGAAAACTTTGCCAGTGTTTACCAAAGCATTTTGGGTAAAACTCCAGTGAAGCATGTTGTAGTTGCATCAGTCGGAGACATGCTCGGTACACTCAAAGGTACTCTTGTGAATTTTGTATTACGTAAAGTACGTAAACAAATTCCAGCTTGGAATATTCCAGGACACGTTAAATTTAACTCAGCATTAAACAAAGAAAATGCGAGTAATTATAAGCGTCCGACTTTAACTTTAAGTGACACGGCTGTACTTCAATATACTGGTGGTACAACAGGCGTTTCAAAAGGTGCAGAGCTTACTCATCGTAATCTTGTAGCAAACTTACTTCAGTGTGATGGTATTTTCCAAAGTAAATTTGGAGCAAACGATGGTGCTAAAGGCGACCGTATTGTTTGTGCTTTACCGCTTTATCATATTTTTGCGTTCATGGTTTGCGCGATGTACGGTATGTATAAAGGTCAGGCAAATATCTTGATTCCGAACCCTCGTGATTTACCAGCTGTTATTAACGAATTACGTAAATATCAACCATCATTCTTCCCAGCGGTAAACACATTGTTTAATGCTTTAGTGAACAATGAAGAATTCAAACAACTTGACCATAGCAATTTAAAAATGGCGATGGGCGGTGGTATGGCCGTTTTACCTTCTACAGCAGAAGCGTGGAAGAAAATTACTGGTACAACCATTATTGAAGGTTATGGCTTGTCAGAAACTTCACCGGTAGCAACTGCAAATCCACCTGCTTCTACTGAATTTAGCGGCACTATTGGTATTCCGTTACCTTTAACTGAAGTTGCTATTTTAGATGACGACGGTAAAGAAGTTGCTTTAGGTGAGCAAGGCGAAATCTCGATTCGCGGTCCTCAAGTGATGAAGGGCTACTGGAATCGTCCTGATGAGACAGCTAAAGTCATGACAGCGGATGGTTTCTTCCGTACGGGTGACATCGGTGTGATGGATAGCCGTGGATATACAAAAATTGTAGACCGTAAAAAGGATATGATTTTGGTTTCTGGCTTTAACGTTTACCCAAGTGAAATCGAAGAAGTTATTGCTAAACATCCAAAAGTATTGGAAGTTGCAGCCATTGGTGTTCCAGATGAAAAATCAGGTGAAGTACCAAAACTCTTTATTGTGAAAAAAGATCAAAGCTTAACGACTGAAGAAGTTTTGAACTTCGCTAAAGAAAACTTAACAGGCTATAAACGCCCTCGTTATGTTGAGTTTATGGATGAATTACCAAAATCAAATGTAGGCAAAATTTTACGTAAAGATTTACGTAAACCAGCTTAATCAGTTAATAAAAAAAGCGCCTTAGGGCGCTTTTTTTAATTTTAGTTTTTATGGCTTTTTATAAACCAGCGGTCTATATAAGGACGTCCAATTCCGACCATCCCAACAAAAACAAGCATTGTGCCGAGTTGCAGGCGTAGGTGAGTTAAATCAAGCTGACCGTAACTTAAATAATTATCTGCTAAGCAATATATCGTAATCACAATGAGCCAGTGCCACAAAGTAAGTCGTTTAATACCGACTGCAATAAAGGTAATTGTTAAAATAACAAAGGTGCCAAGTGTCGACTGCCAATTCAAATTTGCACAAATCACACTAAGTAAAAAAGCCATAATAGGGAGGACGATTTTTAATATGCGATCTATCTGAAGTTGATTCTGTTTTTGCTTATCCAAGACTTCAAACAATTCTTTTTGATCAGGTTGTTGCATACATGGCCCTATTAATCAGTGATGACAAGTGATTGCATAAAATTTCAGGTAAAAACGCAATGTTATGATAGCATGATCAACAGTATTTTCAGTGATGGATGGCACTATGCAGGGCATCAGCGGCATTATCTATATTATTTTAGTGGCATGTTTGCTGCCATACGCATTTACCGTAATTGCAAAGTTTACAGGTGGTTTTCAGCCTGCCGATAATCAAAACCCGAGAGCTTTTTTTGCCAAAACAACGGGTTTGGCTGCTCGTGCAAATGCCGTACAACAAAATAGCTTTGAAAGCTTACCTTTATTCTTAACGGCTATTTTAATGGCTGAATATATGGTCGTTCCAGAATATTTTATTCTGAGATTAGGTTGGGCATATATTATTTTAAGAGTTATTTATGGGATCTGTTATTTAAGTAACTGGGCAACTTTACGCTCGATTGTCTGGTTCTTATCTATATTGTGCCCAATCTTCTTATTAGTGGTCACGATTAAACTGACTTGAGTGTCATTCTGTCATCATTCATATCAACTTTCGCGTGTGCGCATTGTATAATCGGCATCATTTTGATGATATCCACGCTATAATCGAGTGGATTTTACATCTGACTTCATAACGAAAGAGTATTGATATGAGTTACAGCAATATCCCAGCAGGTAAAGATGCCCCAAATGACATCTATGTCATCATTGAAATTCCTGCAAATGCAGCACCAATTAAATATGAAATCGACAAAGATTCTGATGCATTGTTTGTAGACCGTTTCATGGGTACAGCAATGTTCTACCCAGCGAACTATGGTTATGTTCCAAATACTTTGTCTGAAGATGGTGACCCGTTAGACGTACTTGTTGTAACTCCGCATCCTGTTGCTGCTGGTTCAGTCATTCGTTGCCGTCCAGTGGGCAAATTAAAAATGGAAGATGATGGTGGTATCGATGCGAAATTAATCGCTGTTCCACACGAAAAATTGTCTCCATTGTATAAAGACGTTAAGGAATATACAGATCTTCCTCCGTTATTGATTAGCCAAATTGAGCATTTCTTCAGTCACTATAAAGATTTAGAACCAGGTAAGTGGGTAAAAATCAGTGGTTGGGAAGGTGCTGATGTTGCTAAAGCTGAAGTATTAAAAGCAATTGAAGCTGCTAAATAAGCTTTAATTGATAAGGCTCAGAATGCCTTAATTGATATTCTGAGCTTAATAAAAAACCTACATCTGTTGCCAGATATAGGTTTTTTTTATGCTTGATAAATTTGTGAATTAGAATAATTTCACAGGAATATCAAGGAAGATACGCCATTCATTAGTGTCACCAATGTAAGCACCTTGGTATGAGTCACTTGCACGATAGTACGAGTTACGAATACGAAGGCTTGCATCTTTAGCAAAACCGCTTTGAACTGTATATTTCACTTGGTTAAAGAACTCACGTTCTTGAGCACTGTCAGTTACATTTCTAACTTTGATGTCCCAACCATATACAAATGCAGTTGTCCAGTTTAGACCTGGCAATACGCCTAACTTACCGAAATCAACGTTGTACTGAATTTGTGCAGATTTTTCATCGTTACCGATGAAGTCAGACATGTAAGAGTTCGGTAAATAGATACTTTGGAAACCATCAGCATTTTGACCATAGTCATAACCAACATTACCACTGTTTTGTTGGTATGCTAACATCACACTATGTGGGCCAGTTGCATAAGTTCCTGAAATTGCCCAAATATTATTTGTCTTTTCTTCGCCTGCGATACCATCATTACCATAATTTGGTGCTACAGCCCCAGTTGCTGAGTAAGTATGTGCACTTGCATCGAATTTAGTGTGATAACCACTAAAATCGTAAGTTAATGAACTGTCATTCGCCAAAGGCTGTTTAAAGTTTACATTTACATAATGGCGTTCAAGCGCATTTTTGCTGTCTAAGCCATAATAAGATGCATTTAAATTATCATCAAACTTGTATTTCGCACCCCAAACAATGGCACGATCAAGACCTCTGCCAGAAGCATCAGCATCGGTATTAATTTGATCAGACATTTGGTCTTTAGTAAATTTACCAGCAACCAATTCAAGATTCTTGATTTCATGGCTAGTTAATAAAGTACCTGTAAAGTATTCAGGAACCATACGTCCAGTATTACTTGCAAGAACAGGTAAATCGAGTACTTGAGTACCGTAACGTACTGTTGTATTCGAGAAACGTGCTTTAACGCTACCGCCACCACGAGCCCAGTGATCGTAAGCCGAACCGTCATTATGCTTAGGAATCATTTGGTTTCCGGCATTTTTATTTTCACCGATCTTAAATGAACCATCGCCAACAACGCCAACACCGAAGCCAACAATACCAGGGGTAAAGCCTGAATCGATACTTACAATTGCTGATTGAGCAAATGAGCTAGTATCTTTTGCGCCCTGTTTTTTATCACGGCTGATGTAACCTGTACGGAAGAGAATAGAACCGTTCGCATCTTCAACAAATCCTTTTGCCTCGCTTTGCTCGCTTGCCTGAGCTGAGGAAATTATTGCCGCAGAAATGAGAACTGCTAATGTAAGTTTTTGTGCATTTAGCATATTTAAAGAACCTCATAAAAACGATAAATCCTGTGCCTTGTTATTGTTCAGGGCCTAGGATTTGAATCAATTGTATAAGTAATCTATAAAAAAGATATATTTTTGTTGATTTTATTTTATATATGCTATGCAGAAATTGATTAATGTGCTACTGCTGGTTGACTAAATTTACTATTAACCTTTTATACTTAATGTATTGTTTAAAATAAAAAAAGTAATTTATTTTTTAGTGTATTTTTACCATTTATTTTATATTCCATGCTCAAAAAATAGTTGATTCTTCTGTTTGTTTTTTGATCTTTTTTGGTGGATATGTTTACTTTTTAATCTTCTCTTGAGTTGATTTTTTCGACAAATTATTTTAAATATTTTTAAAGTGTTACTTTATAACGTTATTTAAAAGAGTAATGTACAAAAATAGACTACTCTAAAAGGCCGATAGAATTTAGTTTAATTGGTCGAATTTAGTGCGATATTCTGCGTAAAATTTGTGTATTACTGTTTTTGCTTATATTGCTGATTAAAAAAGACCCAAAATAGTTCATAAGTTTAAAAATAGAAAAAATAAAGAAATCTAATTAAATGAAATGCCCATTTACAGATCATTAAAAGCCTAGCTTTAAGAAATTTACGTAATTTTTATATTTTCTAATCAAGGTTAAATAGAAAGTTTACATTGAGTAAATGAATACTTCCCATCTCGGTTACTAGTTTCCGATAAGGGGTTTTCATATGTTTATTATTTCTAAGTGCACAAGAGTTTTATTTTACTTTATTGTTTTTTATAGATATATATTTATAAGAAACAAGCAGGTGGTTCATTGTAAAACAGGTTTGATCTCAAAATTAATGAAGTGCGTTGATAGCAAATATGGAATTGGCACAGCAATTGCTAAAGCTTAAGTAACACAATGTGTTTTATATACATAAATCGTGCATTCATTATGGGGGAGATCAGAATGATGAAATTTGCACTTAAGGCCTTAGGTCTTGGTATCTTTGCAGCAGGTTCAACCCTGGCTATGGCTGAAGATGCACCATCTTTTTATGGTATCACCGCAACAGGGAGCGTCGCAGCAACCACAGACTACCGCTTCCGCGGAGTTACCCAATCATCAAATAATCCAGCCATTCAAGGTGGTTTTACTTTTTCTCATAAGTCGGGTGCTTATGTTGCGCTTTGGGGTTCAAGCGTTGACTTTAATACGCCAGGTGTTTCAACTGAAACTGATATCTCATTAGGTTATACAAATACCTTAAAACTGTCAGATAAGCTGGCACCGACCTATGACGTGGGTGTAATTCATTACGGCTATATTGGTTCTGACTCAAAATTTACTAACCCATACAATGGGGATACTGGTTTTGACTTTAACGAATTTTACGGAAAATTAACTTTTGCTGATTCTTTATTTAAAGGTGATGCACTTAGTGTGGGCGTAAGCTACTCAGATGATTATTGGGGACACTCTGATGAGTTCTGGTATTTTAACGTTGGCTATTCAGCACCAATTGCAGATACAGGATTCACAGGCCTTGCTTCAGTTGGTTATAACAAGCTCAAAAATAAAGACTCTTTACTTGTAGTTGCGGGTGGACCAGGTGAAGACGATAGCTATATCGATTATAAAGTCGGCGTAAACTATAACATTTTGGGTATTGTTGCTGAGCTAGATGTAGTTGGTACAGACATTAGTACTTCTGGCATGACTGATGCTCAGAAAAAACCTTACGACACAGGTCTAGTGTTTAGTTTAACTAAAACATTCTAAGTTTATGCTGTAAAAAAGCGGGTTTATTGACCCGCTTTTTTATTAGTTTTCTATTTCAGAAAGTAGCTGTTTTAACTGGTTAAGCTCAATATCCGCAGCTTTAGACAGTGGCTTACGTGGTGAACCCGCAGCAACACCTTTTAACTGTAAACCTGCTTTAATCGTTTTGGGTAAACCACCAGTTACGATAAAGCGTAGTAGAGGAAGTTGCTGATAAAATGATTTTTGGGCCTGTTCTAATTCACCATTTTTTACATGTTCGATAAGTTGTTGAGGTTGTTGACCTAATAGATTTGGTGCTGCTGTACACCAACCACTTGCTCCAGCACATAAAGCTTCTAAAGCTAGAGGGTTACATCCGTTATAAAACGGAAGTTCTCCTTTTGAGAGCTCTTGAATTTTATGCATACGTTGAATGTCACCACTGCTTTCTTTTACCATCGTGATGTTTGCAATGTTATTAAACATACGCACAATTAATTCTGGAGACATATCAACACCACTAGTCGCAGGGTTGTTATAAATCATAATCGGTAAAGTCGTTGTTTGGGCAATTGCCTGATAATATTCAAAAATCTCTTGGTCTGTTAGCTTCCAATAAGATACAGGAATCACCATAAGTGCATCTGCACCATAGCTTTGCGCGATCTGCGCCTTTTTGATGGCTTGATCAGTGGTGAGTTCTGAAATCCCAATAATGACAGGTAGGCGTTTATTAATGCTTTCAATTGAAGTTTTAGCAACTAAGCACCACTCATCCCATTCAAGATAAGCGCTTTCGCCTGTACTGCCTAAAGGCGCAATTGCATCGCAGCCGTTTTCAATAAGCAAATCGAGCATCTGTTTTAAAACAGGAAGATTAATGGTGTTGTTATCAGAAAATGGGGTAACAGGGTAGCCAATAATGCCGTTTAGTTTCATGGTCGAAATCTCTTTTTAAATACAGTCAGAATGTTTTTTCAAAGCTTTACGTGCGTAGTAAGCAAAGTTCACCTTGTTGCGTTTATCGGTTGACACCCAGTCATGAGCTTCTGTGGCTAAATCGTGTGGGATCGGCTGAATTTGCCCGGCAGACATGGCTAAAAGTTGCAGTTGAGCTGCGCGTTCAATTAAAAGCGCCAAGTTGCAGGCCTCTTCAATGGTTTTTCCTGTGACCAGTTGACCATGGTGAGATAACAAAACAGCACGGTTTTTACCCAAAGCGGAAGAAATCAAAATACCTTCTTCATTGCCTACAGGAACACCCGGCCAATGGCCTACAAATGAGCAATCTTCGTAGAGTGCGCAGACATCCATTTGAGAAATTATGAGCGGAATTTGAAGCATGGAAAGAGCCGCTACATGAGTCGGATGCGTATGGATAATGCAGTTCACCTCTGGGTGTTCTTTATAAATCCATGTATGAAAACGATTGGCTGGGTTTGCCATACCTTCTTGATTGATAGGTTCTAAGTCTTGATTCACCTCAAGCAAGTTTGAGGCAGTAATTTCATCAAAACCTAAACCAAAACGTTGGGTAATAAAGGATTCTTTACTTTCACTACGACAAGTAATTTGGCCTGCTAAACCAGCATCATGGCCATGATCAAATAAAATACGACAAGTGAGTGCAAGCTTTTGGCGGTCAGTTAAATCTGAGTCGCTAATCCACTTTTGCATGTCTTGCTGTGCGTGTTGCATGAGGTCTCGTTTGTTTACAGAAGCAGTCTTCATCTCTTCTCCAGTCCAGTTGACCAAATTAAGTAGGTGAAGGCAGAATAGAAAACAACTGGATGAATCAATACATCCAGTTTTAATAAGTTATATGGTCCAGATGGGGCAAATATGCTAAGACCTTGGCAAGTAAATTTTCGTATCGATGAAAGAGAAGAGAAAACAGTTTTTTTAAAGCTTACTAACTTGATTAGTCAGGAAATTTTAAGTGGCCGTTTGGCGCAAGGGACTATGCTGCCGGGGTCTCGTAGCCTATCAAAAGAATTAGGAGTTAATCGGAAAACGGTACAAGCGGTCTATGAAGAATTAGAAGCACAAGGATGGCTTGTAACTTGCCCTCGAAAAGGCACATTTGTGGCAGATGTTTTGCCAGAAAAACAACTCCAAATAGAGTCGATATCTGAGCGAAAAGTGAATGAGAAGCCAACTATTCAAGAAGTTGCTTTATATCCACATAACGATGGTGTACCAGATCCACGGCTCATTCCCTACGAACTATTTTCGCGGGCCTATCGGCATGCACTGATTAAGATTACCCAAAACCAGTACATGGGATATGGTGACCCACGAGGTATGATTGAGTTAAGACAAGCCTTACAACAAATGTTGTCGATGGAACGTTTTATGAATGTTGCCGCAGATGAGATTTGTATTGTACGTGGTAGCCAGATGGGAATTTTTCTTGCATCTCGTGCACTACCTAATCGGCAGGGTATTATCGTTGTTGAAGAGCTTTACTATCCATCTGCTTTTAAAGCGTTCCAATCGAATGGTTTTCAGGTCGTTTCTGTCAAATTAGATGAACAAGGTATTGTCATTGAGGATTTAGAACGGATTTTAAAAGAACATTCGGTTGCTGCCATTTATACAACTCCGCATCATCAATATCCCACAACTGTTACGATGCCAATGAATCGCCGTCTTCAACTCTTAGAGCTTTCCAAAAAATGGGGCTTTTATATTATTGAAGATGACTATGATCATGAATTCCATTATGACAGTCGGCCTATGCCACCCTTAGCGAGTTTGCCTCATTCTGAGTTGGTTATTCATGTGGGTTCATTGTCTAAAGTTTTTGCGCCAGGGATCCGTTTAGGCTACATCGTGGCATCTTCGCCAATCATTCAATCGATTACTGAAGATATTTTACTGATTGATCGTCAAGGTAATAATATTACTGAACTTGCCTTAGCCGATTTAATGCAACGGGGTGAAATTAAAAGACACACCCGTAAAATGAAAAAAATATATCAACTACGCCGAGACCATGCGTTAGCTGAGTTTAAAAGAGTTTTTGCAGAGCGTGTTCATATACAACCACCCGCGGGTGGAATGGCGTTATGGCTAAAATTCCAGAAACCATTTACTCGAGATCAGCTTATAAAATTAAAAGAACTCAACATTGATACAGAGCATAAGTTTAAACAAATCGAGTCTTCTAATCGTTGTATCCGCTTCGGTTTTGCAGCTTTATCAGAGAAAGAAATCACTAGTCTAATTGAAACCTTAAATAAGGTTCTTAATAAAAGAACAGCGGATTTATAATCCGCTGTTCTTTTATTAAGAATGATTGCCTCGATAGGAGAGTGCTTCTGTGAGATGAGGACTTTGGATCATCTCGCTTTGAGCCAAATCGGCAATGGTCCGCGCTACTCGTAAAACACGGTGATAAGCACGAGCCGATAGATTTAAACGTTGCTGTGCCATTTCAATCATTCGTTGTGAAGTACTATCAAGGACAGCATATTGTTCTAGTTGCTTCGGTGAAAGCGCTTGATTTAAACAATTTTGTCTTTGCATTTGTTGTTCATAAGCAGAAATCACGCGCTGTCTTACAGCCGTAGAACCTTCAACAGGCGTTGGATCTTGCAGTTCCTGAGCTTTTAAAGGTGGTACATCAATATGTAAATCGATACGGTCAAGTAAAGGTCCTGATATACGGTTTTGATAGCGCTTAATGCTCTCAGGTGAACATTGGCAACGGCTGTCTTGATTAAACGCATAACCACATGGGCAGGGGTTCATCGCAGCAATGAGCTGAAAGTTAGCTGGATACGTAATTTGCCGAGCTGCTCGTGAAATAATGATTTCTTTTGACTCAAGCGGCTGGCGTAAAACTTCTAGCACTTTTCTGTCAAACTCTGGAAGTTCATCTAAAAATAGAACACCTAAGTGAGATAGGGTAATTTCACCCGGTTTAGGGTGAGATCCGCCCCCAACCAGTGCAATTGCTGATGCGGTATGGTGGGGCGAACGAAAAGGACGCTGACCAAACGTATGTGGTGTATTTGAAATCGAATAAATACTCGCAACTTCAAGTGTTTCTTGATTAGAAAGAGGTGGCAAAATTGAAGGAAGACGCGAAGCGAGTAGAGTCTTACCTGTGCCCGGTGGTCCTTTAAAGAGCAGAGAATGTCCCCCGGCGGCGGCTATTTCTAGTGCTCGACGTGGGCGTAGCTGACCTTTTACATCTGCCAAATCAAATTTATAAGGCATTTGATTTGAGGTCGTTGAAGGTTCAATCGAAGATAGAGATTTCGTGCCCAGAAAATGTTCACAGACTTCTTTTAAATGGCCTACCGGATAACACTCAAGGTCCGGTAAATGGTTAATATCCTGACTATTATCGAGAGGTAAAAGCATTTTATGCTTGGCATGTTGACAGGCCATTGCCAAAGTTAAAGTACCTGACACTGGTCTTACATGGCCATCCAGCGCTAATTCACCAATTAATTCAAAATCTTCGGCACAATTTTCAGGAAGCTGACCAGAAGCAATTAAAATGCCTACAGCAATTGGTAAATCCAGACGTGACCCATCTTTGGGCAAATCCGCTGGTGCAAGATTAATGGTCAGCCGTTTAGTTGGAAATTGAAATCCACTATTAATAATGGCTGAGCGAACTCGGTCTTTACTTTCTCTAACTGCCGCCTCTGCTAGTCCGACAATGGTAAGAGAAGGTAAGCCTTGACTCACATGTACCTCAACTTCAATTAGAGGTGCATGTAAACCCAAAAGTCCCCGTGTATAAATTTTAGAAAAAGACATCTTATTGTTCCATTATGGTGCTTCATTTTTAATCGTTGTAAAGTATAAGTGCGCTACGTTGGTGCTTATTTTTTATTCTTTAAAGTTTCTTCTAACAGACTTACTTGTTTTTGTAGCTCTTCTAAACGTTGAGTGGCCGATTGAAGTGCAGTCTTTTGACGGTCAATCTCTTGTTTGGAAACAAGATCCAACTTTTCGACTGCTTCATTTAATAATGCACGTAAATTTTTTTCCAAATCTTTTTTAGGCTCATCAATTTGTTCCAAAATGGCCTGTAGTAATGTTTCTAGCATAAAATATCCAAAGTGTTGTATTACCTTATGGTTTACAGTTTAACACTGCTTGAACTTGGGATATAGGTTTCAATTCTTTTAGTACAAATAGAACATTAAATAAGCACTCAACGATACTGAAAATTCATTTTATTTTTAATAGCTCATCTACATCTTGATCACTAAATAGGTTATAAAGAAAGTTCATGCAATAGATTCATTTCCCTCAACCTTTGAAATATTGGCATGAAAATTGAACATAAAACCTTACTGGTGAAAAGAAGCCGAAGGAAACAAACATGAAGCTTGTAACTGCAATTGTAAAACCGTTTAAATTGGATGATGTGCGTGAAGCGCTCTCTGACATTGGTGTACAAGGGATTACCGTAACTGAAGTTAAAGGTTTTGGTCGTCAAAAAGGACACACAGAACTCTACCGTGGCGCAGAGTATGTGGTTGATTTCTTACCTAAAGTAAAAATCGAAATTGCGATTAGTGATGAAATGGTTGACGCGGTAATTGAATCAATTACTCGTGTAGCAAGCACTGGAAAAATCGGCGATGGTAAGATTTTTGTGACTAACCTGGAACAAGTTATCCGTATCCGTACGGGTGAAACTGGACCAGATGCTGTCTAATTGGCACAAAGCTTGCTGAGTAGAAAATAACTCGCAAATGAGGTTGGGGGACACGAATGAAAAAAATGCTTATGGCGCTGAGTCTATCAGGCGCTCTTTTGGGTGGTACTGCCGTTTGGGCAGAAGATGCTGTAACAACGCCTACATCGGAAGTTGCGGCTACATCAACATCTCCAGCTACTGCAACCACTGCAGAAGCACCAGTTGCTGAAACTCCAGCAGCTCCAGCACCAACACCAAAACTTGATACAGGCGATACATCTTGGATTTTAGTTTCAACAGCTTTGGTTCTATTAATGACCATTCCTGGTTTGGCACTATTCTACGGCGGTATGGTACGTAAGAAAAATGTATTAAGTACTATGATGTTCAGCCTTTCCGCTGCAATTTTAGTAAGTTTGCTGTGGGTAATTGCAGGGTATTCAATCGCGTTCTCTGGCACAGGTGCATTTTTTGGTGATTTGTCTAAAGCAATGCTCAACGGAGTCGCGTTTGATGCATTGAGTGGGACAATTCCTGAAAGTCTCTTTGTTATTTTCCAAATGACTTTTGCCATCATTACAGTTGCAATCCTTAGTGGTTCTATTGCAGACCGTATGAAATATTCAGCTTTCATGGCATTCATTGCAATTTGGGTACTTGTTGTTTATGCACCAATTACTCACTGGGTTTGGGCAACAGATGGTTGGTTATTTAAAGCAGGCGCGTTAGATTTTGCTGGTGGTACAGTTGTACATATCAACTCAGGTGTTGCAGGTCTCGTTGCTGCTTACATGCTTGGAAAACGTATTGGCCTTGGCCGTGAATCTATGGCTCCTCATAACCTAACTCTAACTGTTGTTGGTGCAAGCTTACTTTGGGTGGGCTGGTTTGGCTTCAACGGTGGTAGTGCATTAGGCGCGGGTGCTCGTGCAAGTATGGCAATTTTAGTGACTCAAGTTGCTGCCGCTGCTGCTGCATTCTCTTGGTTGGTTGTTGAACGCATGATCCGTGGCAAAGCATCTGTATTAGGTGGTGCTTCTGGTGCGGTAGCTGGTTTGGTTGTGATTACACCAGCAGCAGGTTTTGTCGGTGTAGGCGGTGCTTTAGTCATGGGCCTTATCGGTGGCGTAGTGTGCTTCTGGGGTATTACTGCACTTAAACGCTTACTTAAAGCTGACGATGCTTTGGATGCGTTTGGTTTACATGCTGTAGGTGGTATTGTCGGTGCGATTTTAACTGGCGTATTCTACAGTGACGAAATTATTAAAGCAGCTAACGTTACCTTAGCTCCAACATTCGCTGGCCAATTATGGGTACAAGTTGAAGGCGTATTGGCGACCATGGTTTATAGTGGTATCGCGACTTTCGTTATTCTTAAAGTGATTGATCTTGTGATTGGTATCCGTGTGAACGCTGATGATGAGCGCATGGGTCTGGATTTAAGCCAACATGGCGAACGTATTGAATAATCATCATTAATATATCTGCTGTCTTAAAAGAACAGTCTTGCGCTGTGATCAAAGCGATACTTTGATCTTGCTCAGGGCTGTTTTTTTGTCTTATAGAATGCTGGTTCTGTAAGTGTAGAAATTTTGCTACACTAGGTCAAAGTAATCGACCCTATAAATCCGCTATGCATTGTCCATTTTGCAACGCCGCAGATAGTAAAGTCATCGATTCACGTTTAGCCGCCGAAGGCTGTCAGATTCGTCGACGTCGTGAGTGTGTAAGTTGCGGTGAACGTTTTACCACTTTTGAAAGCTATGAAGTGGTAATGCCCCGTGTGATCAAATCGAATGGAAAAAATGAACCTTTCGATGAGGCCAAATTACGTCGTTCGTTAATGCATGCTCTGCAAAAACGTCCGGTCACACAAGAGCAGATCGAAACTGTTTTAAGTGATATTCAGTTGCAGATTCGCCGTTTAGGTGAGCGTGACGTAAAATCTAGAACAATTGGTGAAATCGTCATGCAATCTCTATTTGCGCTTGACCATGTCGCTTATGTCCGATTTGCTTCTGTATATCAAGATTTTCAGGATGTTGAGGCGTTTCGCCGTCAAATTGAGCAAATGCAACAACGTGAACAATAACTATTTGAGATTTTTATGTCTGAGTTGAAACAAGATCAATATTGGATGCAGCAAGCCATTGAACTTGCCAAACGAGGTCTATATTCGACTAAGCCTAATCCAAATGTTGGTTGTGTCATTGTCAAAGATGATCAGTTAATTGGTGAAGGCTTCCATCCTAAAGCGGGTCAACCACACGCAGAGGTCTTTGCTTTACGTCAGGCAGCTGAACAAGCACAAGGTGCAACAGTCTATGTCACGCTTGAGCCCTGTGCGCATTATGGTAGAACCCCTCCTTGTGCTGAAGCACTAGTTAAGGCACAGGTTAAAAGAGTGGTTGTGGCATGTCCTGATCCAAATCCGCTCGTTGCGGGTAAGGGCGTTCAGATTTTGAAAAATGCCGGAATTGAAGTAGATGTTGGCATTTGTGAAGATTTAGCAGAAAAATTAAATCAAGGTTTCTTAAAGGCGATGGCTACGGGCATACCTTATGTACGCTTAAAAGTAGCTTCAAGTCTAGATGGACGCACGGCAATGGCATCTGGTGAATCGAAGTGGATTACCGGTTCTGCTGCCCGTCAAGATGTCCAGCATTGGCGTGCCATTTCAGGAGCAGTGATTACAGGTATTGAAACTGTGATTGCCGATGATTGTCAGCTTAATGTGCGCTCACTCGGTCATATTGATATTGAGACAGTTGCTCAACCAAAACGGGTTGTTTTAGATCGTCAGGGGCGTTTGCCACTTAACGCTAAAATTTTAGAAAACCCTGAAACTGTGCTGGTCATGGGGCCATATCGTGAAGAACTTGCCGATTTAGGCGTGATACAATTAGAAATTCAGCCTTTAAAAATGCTGTTACAGACCCTATCTAAGCAACATCAAATTTATGATGTATTGGTGGAAGCCGGTGCGACATTATCTACTGCCTTTTTACAAGAAGGTTTGGTAGATGAGTTGATCAGTTATATTGCCCCAACATTCTTGGGGAAAAGTGCAAGAGCCATGTTCAATGCAGAGTTTGAATATATGGCACAACAACTTCGTTTTACACTTCTTGATGTGACACAACTTGATCAAGATATACGCTTAAGGTTAATCCCTACGCAAGAGAAAGTATGAATTCAGAGCCTTCGGTTTATCACAAACGTCGTCATGCGGCCCGTACGACAGACGAATATCTTTTCCATCAGCTTGTTCCTTATCTAGGTAACAAGCGCCGATTGCTCCATCTAATTTTAGAAGCCCTTGAAATTACAGGGACACTGAATAGCAAGAAAAAGAATCCTCCGATTTTTGCCGACTTCTTTGCCGGCAGTGGTGTCGTGTCTCGTTTAGCACGTCAAAATGGTTACCGTGTGATTGCAAATGATTGGGAACCTTATAGCCATGCTTTAAATCATGCGATTTTAGCTTGTACCGATGCACCTGCTTTTAAAGAGCTGGGTGGTTATCAGAAAGCAATCGACTATTTAAATCGCTTACCTGAAGTTAAAGGTTGGGTTACGCATAACCTTTGCCCACGTAACGATGATGTATACGATCCAACTCGTGACCGTTTGTTTTTTAAACGCCGTAATGGTATGCGTATTGATGCGATTCGCCAGCAGATTGCAACATGGCAGGCACAAGGTGCAATTAATGATGTAGAGATGAGTGCTTTGCTCGCACCATTACTCTATTCAGCAAGTTTTGTGAGTAACACCAGTGGTGTATTCAAAAGCTTCCACCAAGGGTGGGGCGGACGTACACAAACTGCATTAGAACGAATTGAGTCATTGCTTTGGTTAACACCAAGCCGTTTTTGCGAGATTGGTGACCGTAAGCGTCCTGCTGCTGAAATGTGGTGTGTAGATTCACAGCATCTAGCAAATCAAATGAGTGGTTTTGAGGTCGATGTTGCCTATCTTGATCCACCCTATAACCAGCACGCATATAGTAGTAATTACCATGTTTTGAATGCGTTAACTTTATGGGATCAGGTCGATTTACCATCACCAGATACTAAAGGTTATAAGAGTGGAATTGATAGAGCTTGGCGTAAAGAACGTCCAAGTCCATATAACTCTTCTAAATATGCGAAAGATGCGTATGAAAAGTTACTTTCAACCATCAATGCCCGCTATATTCTGACCAGTTATTCAACTGATGGTAATATCGAGCCTAAAGATTTGCTTATGGCTAATCTGGAGCGCGGCAAAGTGACCTTGTTAACACAAGATGTTCCACGCTATCGAGTAAGTAAACAGCGACAGTCTGAACGTGCACGCGTGCTTGAGTTTATTGTAATTACTGATACTCATGCTAAGTCAGGACCACCATTACGTCAGTTATTAGGCCAGCTTTACCACTTCGCCGAGCTAGGTGGTGTAGATACCTCAGGTAATAGTACACAGCTCGCACTTTGGTAAGCGCTGCAATTTAAGCAGTGTAAAAAGATTTGGAGATTGAGCCATGTTTACAGGCATTATTGAAAGTTTAGGAAAAGTCGAAAGCCTGCAAAGCGTAGGTGGTGATGTGCGTTTACGCATTCAGACTGATCTGGATATGTCAGATGTACATTTGGGCGACTCAATTGCGACCAATGGAATCTGTCTCACCGTGATTGAATGGGGCGATAACTGGTACGCAGCGGATGTTTCTCGTGAAAGCTTGAATCGTACGACTTTAGGTAACTGGAAAGTTGGGCAACGTGTCAATGTTGAAAAGGCAATGTTACCGACAACACGCTTTGGTGGACACATTGTGAGTGGCCATGTTGATGGTGTGGGTGAAATTACTGTAGTACGTGAAGATGCTCGCTCAATCTATTATGAAGTTACAGCACCCGCAGAACTTGCTAAATACTTGGCAGAGAAAGGTTCTGTGACCGTAGATGGGATTAGTTTAACGATTAACCACTTACGTGGAAATATTTTAAGCTTAAACTTAATTCCGCATACAGCAGAGCGTACTAACATTGGAACCTGGCAAGTTGGTAGCAAAGTAAACCTTGAAGTCGATGTTTTGGCGCGTTATATCGAGCGTTTATTGCTAGGTGACAAAGCTGCTGAACAAAAAACAGAGTCAAATATTAGTATGGCTTTTTTAGCTGAGAAGGGTTTTTTAAAATAAGAAGCTAAATCGTTAAAATAAAAAAACCGGACACTTGTTCCGGTTTTTTATTTTGAAAATTTATTGCTTGGTTAGCGTAACCGTGTTTGTACCGACCCATGGTTTATTATGTTGGGTGCGTGTAATTGAAAATTCGCCTTTTTCTGACTCTCGTGTGAGTAAGATAGATAAAGAGTTAAAGTCGTTATGACTCATATAAAGTTCTTGTGCTGAAAATGTCCATTGTTCACCCTGATTAAGCTGCTCAAGTTGCATTGAAATCTGATGCGGAATGTCCATTTTTACCCTCATTAATTTTCATAAATAACCATGCGATATTCTAATAATTATTTGAACTAAAAGAATATTATGCATGACTATTTTGTGACAATTAAATGTCAGTTTTATGACAAAGAGAGTCTTAAAAACTTTACTTTTCTATTTTTTCATCAGAAAACTTAGAATTCTTTAAAATGTATTCAATTTCTTCTTGAGCTGCCGAATTTAGCTTGGCTCGGAAAGCTGTTACAGACTGTTCAATTAAGCTCTCAGCTTCAAGCTCTAAACGAATGCGTAAACTTTCAAGCTCAGATAAGATTTGATCATCGGTAATACTAAGTTTTACGCCAGCAGAGTAATTGACTGCTGGTGTTTCAGGGTTTTTCTGATAACGCGCAGTTTGCTCTGCAACCTCTTGTTCTAAATGACTACGTAATGTGTGTAATGTTTCAGTCTGTTCATTAAATTTTCGAACTTCGTCTGCTTGTAACTCCGCAGCATAAGCAGCTTCTGATGCACGTTTGTCAGCAAGCGATTTTTCTAAAGCAAGTTGACGACGAATACGTGCTTGCTCAATGAGCTCTGCTTTAAGATCTGCGTAGGCTTGTTCAATTTTTTGCTGTGATTCTAACTGCGCTTTTTCATCATTTAAAACCCAAAGCTGAATAGGCGTTTGAGGCTCTAGTAAGTCACAAATACGTGCCAGATCCTGTTGATAGGTATGACGGACAGCTTCAGGCGCATTTAACCATCTTTTTTTAAAATCTTGCCCGACATTTAATGCCACCATGTTTCTCCTTGATCAACAGTATTTACATTTTAGCGCGTTATAATTTAAAGGTCCGCGGTTCTATACCCAAACGGCGATACATTTTAAATTTTTCTCGACCAATTTGCTTGGCTGTTTCATTATTTTCAACAATTTCTATAATGTGGCTAAAATGATCAACTTGTTCAAGTGCATGATTGTTAAAATTAAATACTAACAGGCCTTGTTCAAGTGGTTGTTTAGCCGAAATACATACAGCAGCATCAGTCTGATCAACGCCATGCCCAATGAAACTGACAGGATCGAATTCCCATAATCTTTCATCAAGCATCTGTTGTAGCTGCACATCTGGGCAATACCACCAGATTTTAGGATGCTTCTGTAATATTTTTCGACACAAACGGCAAGCACTATCGACTTGCCGTTCTTCGCTGGTTTCAAACAGATAAAAACTAACTTTAGCCATTCGTATTTACACGATTCGCTAGAAATTGCATGAGTAATGGTACTGGACGACCGGTTGCACCTTTAGCTGGACCAGATAACCATGCTGTTCCTGCTACATCTAAATGAGCCCAACGATATTCACGTGTAAAGCGCTCAAGGAAACATGCAGCTGTAATCGCGCCGCCATATGGTCCACCGATGTTTGCAATATCCGCAAATGGTGAATCAAGTAATTCTTGATAATCATCAATCACTGGCATACGCCATACACGGTCAAACGATTGTTCGCCAGCTTGTTGGAGTTCTGCTGCCAAAGCATCATCTGGTGAGAATAACCCACTGAGTACTTTGCCTAAAGCAACTACACACGCACCTGTTAAGGTCGCAATATCAACCACTACTGCTGGATTAAAGCGTTTAATATAGGTCAATGTGTCACACAGTACTAAACGGCCTTCAGCATCTGTATTTAGAATTTCAACAGTTTGACCGCTCATGGTGGTCACAATGTCACCTGGACGAGTTGCTTTACCAGAAGGCATATTTTCTGCTGCCGCAATTGCACCAACTACATGAATAGGAAGTTTTGCTTCGCATAGGGCACGAATGGTACCAAGCACAGATGCTGCACCGCACATATCGAATTTCATTTCATCCATGCCAAGGCCTGGTTTTAATGAAATACCGCCTGTATCAAAAGTTACGCCTTTACCCACTAGAACAACCGGAGCTTGATCAATCTGTGCTTGATATTCGAGCGTTACAATACGGCCCGGACGTTCAGATCCTTTGCTGACTGCAAGAAAAGCATACATGCCTAAATCAGCCATTTGTTGCTCATTTAAAACAGTTACTTTAAGTAAGTCAGGGAATTCTGCGGCTAAAGCTAGAGCCTGTTCTGCCAAATATTCTGGGAAACAAATATTCCCCGGACGGTTGCCAAGATCACGTGCATAAGACTGACCAGACTGTACTGCATGTACTAAAGCCAGTTGTTTTTCATCTAGGCTAGTTGTTGAACTAATTAAATCAACCTGTTGTAACACAAATTCATTTTTTTTCGATTTAAACTCATCATAACCATAAGCTGCTTGAGTTAAGCTTAAAGCAAATAAATAATGGTGCTCGACAGGTAACGCAGCAATATCAATTGCGATATGCTTAAATTTATTTTGTGTCGATTTGATAATCGTTTGGGCAATTTTAGCGAGCTTGACTGCCTGAAGTTCAGCTGTTTTTCCTAAGCCAAGTAATTGGCTGTGAGGCTGATTTGAAATCTGACCAAATAGAGGCAGAGTTTCATTGAAGTTACCTTTAAATTGGGTAGCGTTCAGAACGCTTTCTAGGTTATTGATTTGATATGTGTTGACGTTGCTTTGTAGCTGTTCTGAATCAACTAAAACCCACAAAGATTCATTAGATGTCTGTTCGGGAAAAGTTGTATAAGTTGTAAATTTCATGGCTGTCGTGATTGCCTATAGAAAGTTATGATGAATTAAAACATTGAAACACTTTCAAGCATAGCGTTGCAATGTGCGGTTTTATATTTTTAACATTCGGGTAAACTAGCAGTCGTCCCGATTAGCCTTTTGGAAGTATTACTTTGATTATTCGGCGTTATCTCGTCAAGCAAGTTGTCTCTACCTCATTGGTGGTCATTTCTTTATTGACCTTAATCATGATGGGTGGTCGTCTGATCAAATACTTTGGTGTGGCGGCGCAGGGGCGTTTAGATGCCAGTATCTTGTTTAGCATCATTGGATATCGTTTACCTGAATTTCTAACACTCATTTTACCACTAGGTTTTTTCATTGGTTTAATGTTGGTGTTTGGTCGTTTATATGTTGACCATGAAATGGCAGTACTGAACGGTAGTGGTGTGAGCCGTCATCAATTAGCACGATTACTCATTCCAATGACGCTTGTTTATATGGTTTGTCAGTCTGTGCTTATGCTCTGGATGACGCCGTGGGGACTGCGTGAGTTTGAGAAATTAACCACCACCCAAGCGGTTCGGACAGGCTTCGATTTGGTTCGCCCAAGAGAATTTATTTCTTCTGGACCCTATACGATTTACGCAGGTTCATTGTCAGAAGACCGAAAGAATTTGAAGGACATTTTCTTTTATCAACGTGCGACCAAAGAAGATAAGCCAGATGTCATGATCTTGGCAAAAGAAGCGACTCGTGTAGAAGTTGCAAATGACACAGCCAATGTCGTTGATCTGGTGCAAGGCCGCCGTTATGAGATATTCCCGGGACAACCAAAATATACACAAGCAGAGTTTCAGTCTTATCGTCTACGTTTAGAAAATGATAAAGATGTTAAGTTTGAAAGTGGCGATGTAGAAGCATTATCAACGACTAAACTCTTTTCAAAAACAAATGATCCAGTCATAAGAAGTGAGTTGGGATGGCGTTTGTTTGGACCATTCACCATTATTATTGCTTTAATGCTTTCTGTGGCATTGTCTGAGGTGAGTCCACGACAAGGTCGTTATTACCGTCTTATTCCGGCGATTTTTATTTTTTCCAGTCTGATCGTATTAATGATTGCAATCAAGACTCGTATTAGTAAAGAAGAACTCGATATTTGGGCTTATCCTGCCGTGTTGGTGGTTTATGGCGTTGCAGCAGCCTTATTTTCACGTAAACAAAAGTTGGCACCAAAAATCAAGAAACAGATCAAGCGAGTGAAATTATAATGTTAGCACGTCGAATAGTCGCCAAATATGTGACGAAAACCACTGCGCTTGCAATGTTTGGCACCACAGTTGTTTTGTCGATTTTACAGATCTTATTTACGTATCTGGGCGAGTTGGGTGAGCTCAAACCAGACTATAACGCATGGCAAGCTCTCATCTATGTGTTGTGGGGTGCTCCTCGTTATCTATATGAAATTTTGCCTATTTCTGCCTTGATTGGTGCTGTAATTGGTTTAGGGTCACTAGCAACTAGCAGTGAACTTATTGTTATGCGCTCTGCTGGTATTAGCTTATGGCGTATTGTTGGTTGGGTGATGCGCTCAGCTTTACTGCTTATTATTTTGTCTTTTGCCTTAAGTGAATGGGTTATTCCATATACCAATGAAAAAGCAGCAAGTGTTAAAAGTCACCGCTCTGTAGCTGCTTTAGGCGAAGTGAAAGGTTATTGGTCACGTGAAGGGCAGCGATTTATCTATATCGACTATGCTAACTCTCAAGGCAATTTAAAAGATATTCAAGTGGTCGATTTTGACAAGAACTATTACTTGCAATCATTAATCAATGCTCAGCAAGGACAGTTCGTAAAAGATGGTCAATGGGCTTTGAAGAAAGCACAACAAATGGATATTTTGGCGGCAGGAAATGCCATCAAAACCGACCATGAAGAACAATCGCTTTCTTTAGCATTACAGCCTAAATATGTGCACATGGTGACTTTAGATCCTGAAGATTTATCGCCAAGCCAGCTCATCAGTTTCATGCGCTATATGGATGAATATAGTCAGGTTCCAAAGACCTATCAATTGGCTTTCTGGCAAAAAGTTGCCTCGCCATTTTCGTTGATTGCTTTGGTTCTCGTGGCATGTTCATTTATTTTTGGGCCATTACGCCAACAATCGATGGGTTTCCGTTTGGTGATCGCATTGTTTATTGGTTTGAGTTTCTATTATTTGCAGGATTTCTTGGGTTATGCCAGCTTGGTTTATGCCCCATCTCCTGCATGGTTCGTACTCGTACCTATCTTGTTAATGTTTGGTGCTGGAAGTTATCTGCTTTACCGCGCTCGCTAGTAATAATTGAAATTTATGGTTTTCATCAATCGTAGATATTGGTGAAAGCCATAGGAAAAAATAGAGTCTTGACCGAAAATTCGGTAAGATATTGTGACGAAATTGTAGACAAAAGAGAAATAGATTATGACGGATGCAACTGCTGGCAAGATCCCTCACGTTCTGGTCATTATGGATGGTGTTGGTCACCGTGAAGCGACTGAAGATAATGCCTTTCTTGCAGCAAAAACACCGAATTTGGCGGCAATGACCGCAAAGCATCCAAATAGTCTAATTTCTGGTTCTGGCGAAGATGTTGGTTTACCTGATGGACAAATGGGTAATTCTGAAGTTGGTCATATGAACCTTGGCGCAGGCCGTGTGTTATATCAAGACTTTACCCGTATTACTAAAGATATTCGTACTGGCGACTTTTTTAAACATGAATTGTTGATCGACGCTGTTGAAAAGGCCAAAGCTGCTAATGGTGCTGTTCATATTATGGGCTTGCTCTCAGAAGGTGGCGTCCATTCACATGAAGACCATATTGTGGCGATGTGTGAGCTTGCATTAAAACGTGGTGCAAAAGTTTATTTACATGCTTTCCTTGATGGTCGTGATACACCTCCACGTAGTGCTCAGCCATCTTTAGAAAAATTAGATGCATTATTTGCTCAATATCCAGGTCAAGGCCGTATCGCGACCATGATTGGCCGCTACTTTGCAATGGACCGCGACAACCGTTGGGATCGCGTTGAACAAGCTTATCGCTTGTTAACTGAAGGCGAGGCACTTCGTACTGCACAAACAGCAGTAGAAGGATTAGAGTTAGCTTACGCAGCCAATGAAAACGATGAGTTTGTAAAAGCGACTCGTATTGGTGATATTGCTAAAGTCCAAGACGGTGATAGCGTTGTATTTATGAATTTTCGTGCTGACCGAGCTCGTGAAATTACTCGCGCATTTGTAGAAAAAGACTTTGCAGGCTTCGAACGTAAAGTTGTTCCAAATCTTTCTAAATTTGTGATGCTTACTCGTTATCAGGCTAGCATTGATGCGCCAGTTGCATACATGCCAGAAGCTCTCAAAAATTCATTGGGTGAATATTTATCTTCTCTTGGAAAAACTCAGTTACGTATTGCCGAAACTGAAAAATATGCTCATGTAACGTTCTTCTTTAGTGGTGGGCGTGAAGATGAATATCCAGGTGAGAAACGTATTTTAATTCCATCTCCAAACGTTGCGACATATGATCTTAAGCCTGAAATGAGTGCTTATGAGGTAACTGATGAATTGGTTAAAGCCATTAATTCTGGTGAATACGATTTATTGGTTGTGAACTATGCCAATGGTGATATGGTAGGCCATACAGGTATTTTTGATGCGGCAGTTAAAGCAGTTGAAGCGGTTGATACTTGTTTAGGTCGTGTCTATGAGGCAGTTATGGCGAAAAAAGGCCATATGCTCATTACTGCTGACCATGGTAACGTTGAACAGATGCAAGACTACGAGAGTGGTCAAGTTCATACTCAACATACAACGGAACTTGTACCGTTTATCTATGTTGGCCCAACACAAGCAACAATTGCAGAAGGTGGTGTGCTTGCCGATGTAGCACCAACGATTCTCAATTTAATGCAGATTCCTGTTCCTGCTGAAATGCAAGGACGTAACCTGATTACATTATCTGCATAAACCAAAGGTGATTGGATGCTGCAACACATTAAATATAAAAAACTTATTGTAAGTATGTTGCTGTGTTGCAGCCAATTTGCTTTTGCGGCGCCCGTTGTAAAAGAGAAATTGTCACCTTTGCATTCTGATTCGGAAGAACCGGAACATAGTTATGCAGAGGTGCCGATCGAGTCGATTCAACAGTTTGTACAAATCTATGGAATTGTTCGAGATAACTATGTCGATGTGAAGTCTGACGATGCCTTATTTCAACAAGCCACTAAAGGGCTAGTGAGTGGGCTGGATCGTTATTCACGTTATTTGTCGGCAGAAGAATATCGTCAACTTATTCAATATACCGAAGGTGACCTTGCCTCGGTCGATTTTGCTTTAAGCCCTGAATTACATCTACATAAATGGATGATTCGTGATCTTAAAACGGGTTCAGACTCATACAAATTAGGTTTGAGAAATGGTCAGACGATTCTCAAGATTGATAATCAAGACCTAAAAAATTTAAACCAAGATCAGGTACTTGGACTGCTTTACGGTTCTATCGGAAGTACGCTTCAAGTGCAAGCAGAAGAGTTAAGTGGAAACATTAACTTAGTTCGTAATAAAAAAATAGAAACCGATATCGAACCTGTAATACTACACAATCAGGTTTTAGTACTCAAAATTAGAGTATTCCAGCAAGATACGGCAAATGAAATTAAACGGTTAATTGAAGAAAATAGTTCACCACGTTTAAAAGCCGTTTTAATCGATTTACGAAATAATCCGGGTGGATTGTTATCGGCAGCAGTTGAGTCGGCAGATTTATTTTTAAATAACGGAATTATTGTTTCAACTAAAAGTCGTTCGGAAGGTAATCAGCAATTTCAGGCTTTACCCGGCAATGAATTTCAGAATATAAAATTAGGTATATTAATTAATCATCGCTCCGCATCAGCAGCCGAAGTTTTTACTGCAGCGATGAAAGAACACCAGCGTGCATGGGTCATGGGAGAAAAAAGTTATGGAAAAGGCGTAGTGCAAAAACTATTTCCTTTACCAAGTGGTGCGGCACTACAAATGACAGTCTCACACTATTACACGCCAAACGGCAATATGATTGAAGGGCAAGGTATTCAGCCTAATCAGACCTATCCTATGCCCCCAGAAATGAAAGAAGACGTCTATTTAGATCGCGTTGCCGATTTATTTCTAAAGAAAAAGTAGTTTTATACTTCTTCTCCCAATTCGGTATCTAAGCCAAACTTCTTCAGTCGATAGCGTAAAGAACGAAAAGTCATTCCTAGCTTTTTAGCTGCTAATGTTCGGTTCCAATGTGTCATATCCAATGCGTTTAATAGAAGATCTTTTTCAATATTTTCTAAGTAGCGTTCTAAACCTTCCATTGGTAGTTTTGGCCGAGTCTGGGCTATCGTAGTTGACGTGTCATTCAATGGTTTATTGGCAATTTGAGAGTTAACACTACTGCCTCTAAGAAGAGGTGCTAGGTGTGTTAAATCAATAGATTCATCATCACTTAAGGTAATAGCTCGTTCAATCATATTTCTTAATTCACGAACATTACCTGGGAAATCTTGCTGCAATAAATAAGTTTCACCAGTTGTAGTTAATTGTTTGCTTGGAATTTCCCATTCCATACAAACTTTTTGAATAAAATGATTGGCCAATAACAAAATATCGCCACCGCGCTCACGTAGTGGCGGCAACATGATATCCATCACATGAATACGGAAAAATAAGTCCTGACGGAATTTACCTTGTCGGACTAACAAATCTAAATCTTGGTGGCTGGCACTGATTACTCGAAAATCAACATCAATTTCCTGATCTGAACCTACAGGGCGAATCTTTTTCTCTTGCACTGCCCGAAGCAATTTAACCTGCATATTTAATGGCAATTCGGCAATTTCATCTAAAAATAAACTGCCACCATGAGCAGACAAAATAAGGCCTTGTTTGTCTTGGGTCGCTCCAGTAAAACTTCCTTTTTTATGTCCAAAAAGTTCACTTTCCATGAGCTCGGTTGGAATCGCGCCACAGTTAATCGCAATAAAAGGACCTTCGCTGCGATTACTCAAGCGGTGAATAAGATTAGCAACAACCTCTTTACCTGTACCAGACTCACCTGTAACAAACACAGGAGCTTGAGAGCGGGCTATTTTTTTAATAGCTGTCCGTAAGTTTTGTATTGGGGGCGAACGGCCAATTAATAGATCATTTTCCAAAGTTGTTTCACCAAACTCATGCTCTGGTTTTGGCTGATTTAGCGCTTTTTTTAATAACTGATCTAAATGAATTTGGTTAATAGGTTTACTTACAAAGTCAAAAGCTCCTGCTTTTAACGCTGCAATTGCAATATCCATATTGCCGTATGCAGTTAAAACTGCAATTGGTGTGTGTGGGTAAGTTTGAGATACGTGTTTAACCAATTCTAAACCGCTACCATCGGGTAGGTTTAAATCGGTTAAGCAAGCATCATAATGAAACTGAGTAAAGAGTTGTTTGGCCTGTTCAACCCGATAAGCAAGATGTGTTTTAATCCCCATTCGTGCAAGAGTCATTTGCATTAACAGGCACAAATCTTCTTCATCGTCTACAAGCAAAACCAGTGGTTGCTGTTCTGCCATTTCCCCAAAAACCTAATAAAAAATCAATATATTATTGGGCATTCCATTCGGAAGCATGCCCCTTGTTTTTGCTCTACATAAGTGAGCTTTGCATGGTTTGCCTCACAAAAACTATGAGACAAATATAATCCTAAACCAGTTCCATTAATTTCGGTACTAAAAAATGGTTTAAATAATTGAGATATATCACGTTTTGAAACACCTTCGCCGTAATCGATCACATCAATATAAATTTTATTTGTTTGTGAGTGAATGTTGATCAGAACATGGGGGGAATCGGGTGCATTATGTCGTAAAGCATTCCTGACAAGGTTAATGAGCACCTGCCTAAGTTGTTTCTCGTCAAATAATAATTTTAAGGATGAATCAGAAATTTTAAGCTGTATAGACTGTTTAACATCTAATAAATCTTCATCTAATAACGTCTTTATGAAATTGTTTAATTCAATCTGGATTGGGTAAGTTCTTTCGCTGCTGGCCAGTCCTAATGTGTCTTGAACAATACTATCGATGCGTTTTGTTTGCTTACCAATCATACGGCGTAAAGTATTTTGCTGCTCTAAATCACTATCTTTAAGTAATCCATTTGCCTGAACAATGGCTGCTAAGGGATTACGGATTTCATGTGCAATGCTGGCTGAAAGTTGCCCTAAGGCAGCAAGTTTGAGTTGTTGAGCCTGCTGATTGATCTGCTGTGCATCTTGTAAGATGAGTAGCGTCAATGCCTGTTGCGGCACCACAAGATGTTGCACTTTAATGTTAATGGAATACGCCGATAGCCGAGACTCAAAAATAAATCGATCGCCTTCTTGCAGGTTATCAAACTTAAGAATTTCAAATAAATCGGGGTGCCATTTCGCTAAAGGGTATTTTTCACTGGCAAATTGAGGAGGAATCCCTAACAGAGAGCAGGCAGCTGGATTACTTAAAACAATGTCGTAATTTTCATCTAGAACCAAATAGCCTTCTTCAATTTGTTCCAAAATATAGCGGTTAATATTTTGTAGTTGATAGAGTTCTATGGATTGGTGGAAAGTCAGCGCTTCAAGTAATTTAAAACGCTGCACCGCAATTTGCCCAATGCCATGCACCACAAAAAATAAGAAGGCTAATAAGGCACTATTACCAATCGTATTCAGATTATTGTAGTCAAATAAACTACCAACAAAACGTTGGTAAATAACGGCAATGACAGCAAGTAATGTAATGAGTAAAGACATTCTTGCGCTGAGTAAGATTGCCGAAGTAAATATAGCTATAACATACAGTAAGCTGAGTTGTAGATTTGGTTCGCCTACAGAAAATGTAAGTAAACTCAGACAGATAATATCAACTAAAAAAAATAAAATAAGCTGCTTGGTTGCTTGAGTTGCAACAAACTTAAAACACAGAAGCTGAAGAAGGCTTAATATAGAATAGCCGAGTAGGGTGTAAGAATATAAAGTAGGTTGTTGTAGACTATTGTCGATTTGAGCATCGGTTAAAACCAAAATAATATTGAGGCTAACCGCAATAATAAGACGATATAAACCATACCACGTGCCCAAACGAAAAATCGTATGGGACAACGATGAGTTTAAGGGAAATTGCATATAAGTTTAATTATGGCTTGATCAAACCATAACGGATCGCAAGATGAGTGAGTTTAACGTCGCTATCGATAGCGAGTTTTTCAAAAATACGGTAGCGGTAAGTATTAACCGTTTTTACACTTACAAAAAGTTTGTCCGCAATTTCCTGAGCACTAATACAATTTACAACCATCATTGCAACTTGCATTTCTCGTTCAGATAAAGCGTCAAAAGGCGATTGTTGCGTGTCAGATAGATAGGAACTCGCCAACTGCTCAGCAATATCGGCACTGAAGTATTTGCCGCCTTGCATGACTTTGTTGATTGCCCGAACCATTTCGGTAATTGGAGCCCCTTTAGTGATATAACCTTTAGCCCCTGCTTTAAGCAGAAGAGAAGGGTACGGTTCTTCTGATAAACCACTTACAGCAATAACTTTTGTGTCTGGTGCGGTTTGCAGTAAACGACGTGTCGTTTCTACGCCCCCGATGCCTGGCATGTTGACATCAAGCAACACAACTTGAGGATGTTTCTGACGAACAATAGCAATTGCTTCTTCACCCGATTCGGCTTGTCCAATGACCTCTACATCGGCATGATCTTCTAACATACGGCAAATGCCTGTACGTACAAGTTCATGGTCATCCACAACTAAAACTGTAATCAAGAAGACCTCCTTTCTTTCAAAAAACAAGTTTTTTGTTACATAAAGCAAAATTAGCTTGCAATGGAATGACAAAATTAGCAATCCTATTCTTATATAGTGAGCGAATAGTTGTGCACAATTGTGTCGGTAAAAGCGTTATACCTTATACCTCAAATGTAAGGCATAATTATAGTAAGCGCAAATGTGTATCACCCTGAGTCGAGTATTGTGCCGTGAAAAATTCTAAAAAGTCTTTAATACATGTGCTAAGCATGTCTATTTTGCTTAGTTTGAGTTCAACAAGCTTTGCAGAACTCGTCAATAACCCGTCCTCAGGGAGTACTGGGACTGCAAATTTAAATTGGTCTTCAGCTGACGTTAGTCAACTGTTGAATGATGAAGATGATGAGCCGACTATTCAAGGATCAACATCTGTAACTACGACTTTACGTGGTAGTAATGCGCCTAAAGTTATAGCCTCTGCTCCTAAGCTTGCTCCAATTCGTGATACGAGTGGTTACAATGCTCAGCCGAGCGTAAGTGCTAGAGCTGCGTTAGTGATGGATGCGCAAACGGGTGAAGTACTGTTTAGTAAAAACACCAATGCTTCTGTACCAATTGCCTCTATTACCAAGTTGATGACAGCAGTGGTAACAGCAGATGCTCGTTTAAACATGTCAGAAGAAATTATGCTTGAGCAAATCGATTTTGCTGGGGCAAACGGTAAAAATTCAAGTTCAACACTTCGTGTTGGCGATAAAATGAACCGTGCAGAAGTATTGTTGTTTGCTTTGATGAAGTCTGAAAATCCCGCAGCGGCAGCTTTGGCGCGTACTTATCCGGGCGGACGTCCTGCATTCGTAGCGGCGATGAACGCTAAAGCACGTGCTTTAGGTATGAATGCAACGCATTATTATGAGTCAACTGGTTTAGATCCACGTAATGTATCTTCTGCGCGTGACTTAGGAATTTTAGCGAGTACAGCTTCTCAATATGGTTTGATTCGTCAATTCTCAACTACACCAACTTATGACTTTAACTTGGGTTATCGCGTGTTGAAATCTAATAATACCAATGCTCTAGTGCGTAATGGTGGTTGGAATATTAACTTGTCTAAAACAGGTTATATTAATGAAGCAGGCCGCTGTGTTGTCATGCATACGACTGTAAACTCGCGTCCAGCAGTGATTGTATTACTTGGCGAGCCAAGTACGCAGGCACGTAATAACGATGCAACTAACCTATTAGGTTGGTTAAGTAATTTACCAAAACGTATTTAATTTAAATATTCTAAAAACGCTTCTATCAAGAAGCGTTTTTTTATGGCTATAAAAAGACATAAAAAAACGGCTGTGTTGAACAGCCGTTTTTTGAAAACTCAGATTTTACATATTAGATAAAATCGAATCTTTTACTTGGCTCATTGTCGCATCAATTGACAACATCACTGCATCAGCACATTGTTTGATTGCAGTGTCAGGATCTTTCAAGCCATTACCAGTTACTGTACATACAATGACAGAACCTTCAGCAATCTTGCCTGCTTTAATATCGCGAATCGCACCGCCAATAGAAGCAGCAGATGCTGGCTCAACAAATACGCCTTCATACATAGAAAGTAAGCGTTGAGCTTCTAAAATTTCGCTGTCTTGAAGTTCATCGAACCAGCCTTTAGAGTCACGTACTACAGCTTTTGCATGGTTCCAGCTTTGTGGATTGCCAATACGAATTGCAGTTGCAACTGTTTCAGGGCTTTCAACTGGAGCACCACGTAAGAATGGAGCTGCGCCAGAAGCTTGGTAACCCACCATTGTTGGTAAACCTTCAGGTTTTGGACCAGTGAATTGATCAGTAGCTGCATCATAAATCACTTGTTCAAACTGATCAGCAGGTTGGTTTGCTACAGCTTCGGTATAACCCATCCAGTGAGCTGTAATATTACCCGCGTTACCAACAGGTAAGCAGTGATAATCAGGTGCGCGGCCTAAAGCTTCAACGATTTCATAAGCAATAGTTTTTTGACCTTGCAAACGGTAAGGGTTGATTGAGTTTACAATCGTTACAGGTGCTTGATCAGCAACTTCTTTTACAAGACGCATACCATCATCGAAGTTACCACGAATTTGCATAGTGATCGCACCATACATCATCGCTTGCGCCATTTTACCCATTGCAATTTTGCCTTCTGGAATCAAAACAAATGCTTTGATACCTGCGCGTGCAGCATAAGCAGCAGCAGCAGCAGAAGTATTACCAGTAGATGCACAGATAATCGCTTTAGAGCCTTCTTCAACCGCTTTGGTTACAGCCATGGTCATACCACGGTCTTTAAATGAACCAGTTGGGTTTAAGCCCTCATATTTCACATAAATTTCAACATCTTTGCCAATAATACGTGGAATATTCTCAAGTTTAATGAGTGGGGTGTTGCCTTCACCCAAAGAGATAGCACGAGTAGTTGCCGAAACTGGCAAACGGTCACGATAACGATCTACAAGACCAGTATAACGATTGGCATTAGACATGATGGTGTTCCAATTAGAGGTGAAGCGGGAGAGGGAATCTTTCCCTCAACCTGATTAACTATCGAGCGATTCTAAACGAATTCTTACGATTTCGCCACGAATAGCTGGTAATGCTTGGATTTGTGCAAGAGCCTCATCCATTTTAGATTCAACGATTGGATCGGTCAGAATCACGATTGGAATAAGGTCTTTTAAACGGGATTGTTGCATGATGGCATCAATACTAATTCCAGCGCGGCTTAAGATGGTAGTGACATCTGCAAGTACGCCAGTTTGATCTTCTGCATTTAAGCGGATGTAATAACCTGTGGTCATTTCTTCACGGCTTAAAATTGGCACATTTGTTAATGCTTCAAAAGCCAACTGAGGAATTGTTCCTGCACCGTCTTCGGTATAAGAGATGTCACGAACAATATCAATTACATCGGCAACAACAGCAGAAGCTGTTGGACCAGCACCAGCACCAGCACCGTAATAGAGCGTTGGGCCTACAGCATGCGCTTGAACTAAAACAGCATTTTTAACGCCGTTTACATTCGCAATAAGCTGTTCATCTGGAATGAGCGTTGGGTGAACACGTAGTTCAATACCCTTTTCAGCGCGACGTGCAATTCCTAGGTGTTTAATGCGGAAACCAAGTTCTTCTGCATATTTCACATCTTGTGCAGTGATTTTACTGATACCTTCGGTATAGACCTTATCAAACTGAAGAGGAATACCAAACGCACAAGACGCTAAAATTGTAAGCTTGTGCGCAGCATCAATACCTTCAACGTCAAAAGTTGGATCTGCTTCTGCATAACCAAGTTCTTGAGCTTCTTTTAATACATCATCAAATGCACGGCCTTTTTCACGCATTTCAGTCAGAATAAAGTTGCCTGTACCATTAATGATGCCTGCCAACCATTCAATATGGTTTGCAGCAAGACCTTCGCGGATGACTTTAATAATTGGAATACCGCCAGCAACTGCTGCTTCATAAGCAATTTGTACAGCATTGTCTTCAGCTGCTTTAAATAGTTCATTGCCATGTTCAGCGAGTAAAGCTTTGTTTGCAGTCACGACTTGTTTGCCGTGTTTGATTGCTTCCATGATAATTTCGTAAGCAGGATGGATACCACCCATTACTTCTACAACCACATCAACGTCTGGTTGACGAACGATATCAAGTAAATCTGCGCTTTGTTTAATCCCTTCCAATTCTAGATCTGGACGAGGACGACGTGTGCCAACGTGGGTAATTTGAATTTCTCGACCGGTGCGACGTTTAATTTCAGCGGCATTTTCTTGTAGTAGTTTAAGGGCTCCTCCACCTACGGTTCCTAGACCGAGTATTGCCAGGCGAACTGGTTTCACGTCACACTCCATTCATCATTTAATCATTTAGTTGAAGCTAGATCATAGCTAAAAAAAACGCCAGACTCTAGCGCTTTTAGTGCCTGTTCAATGAATTAGAGTGCGATGTTTGGAAAAGAAGAGTAGATCAGTCTTTACACACAGATAGTTAAAGCATTATTTATTGAAAAAACAAAGCGCTGCAATGAGAGCAGCGCTTTTTGTAAGAGATAGGTGATTAATCATTCATCAACTTTAAGTAGATTATTTATCCAGACGTTTAATTAATTCATCTGGTGTTAGATATCCACCTAAGTACTCGCCATCAACACTATAAATAGCAGGTGTACCATTTACACCCATGTTTAAGCCAAGTTGATATTGTTCACGAACAGGGTTTTTACATTGAGCAGGCGGAATGTTGACACCTTGTACTGCTTGGCTAAAGGCAGCTTTACGATCTGCACTACACCATACAGCTTCCATGGTCGGCATAAATTGCTCACCACGTGGCCAAGCGATATAGCGTACTTCAATACCCTTTTCATTAATTTCAGGAATGTGCTCATGTAATTTATGGCAATAAGGACAACTTGCATCGGTAAACACATAAATCACATGTTTAGCCTTGCCTTTTGCAGGGTAGACAATGAGATCTTCATTTTTTAAAGCAGCAAGATGCTTTTTATTTTCTGAAGCTTGAAGATTATCTCCAATATTATGAAGCTCCTTGCCGCCTAAACGAATAACATCGCCTTGAATAAGGTATTTACCATCACTGGTTGTATAAATCGATGTCATTCCTTCAAGATTTACCCAATACAAATTAGGAACTTCTGTCGGCTTGATATCTAAAATTTTGGCGTTGATATTTGCATTCTTAAATTGTTTCTGCAAAGTTTCGATCAAACGCTGCTTATCATTACGTTCGATAATGGTTGAAGCTTCCCCAGTAGCAGGTGCAGTCGCTGTGAGCGCATCTTCTTTTTGTGGTTTGTTTTCTTTAGAACAAGCACTGAACAACAGGCTAGAAGCCAAAGCACAGGCAAGAAAAATTTGAGAGCGGGTAAAAGACATAGATAACCCTTATTTCATCAGTATTTATAGTCAGAAGCTGCTAAGCATAACAAAAAATCTAATGTGTATTGTTAAAACTTTCTTAACCTTTGTGAACGAAATCAAACGATTGATATGAAATATTTACTTTGAGCTTCACAGCTTTATCATCCTCTAGGGTGATGTTTTTCATGTAATTGTTGCATTCGTACTTGTGCAACATGTGTATAGATTTGTGTTGTAGATAAATCGCTATGACCCAGTAACATTTGTACTACACGTAAGTCAGCGCCATGATTGAGCAGATGCGTTGCAAAGGCGTGACGTAAGGTGTGAGGTGAGAGTTCAGCTTGAATATTGGCTTGAAGCGCATAGCGTTTAATGGCATACCAAAAGTTCTGCCGACTCATAATTCCGCCATGTTGCGTTAAAAAGAGATAGTCAGTTGAGCTTTTGTAGAGCTGAGGCCGAGCATTATGCAAATAGCGTTCTACCCATTCACAGGCGAATTGTCCTAATGGAACTAAACGTTCTTTATTGCCTTTACCTGTAACACGTAAATAGCCTTGCTTTAAATTAATGAGCTCTAAACGCAAGTTAAGTAGTTCTGAAACACGTAAACCGCAGGCATACAGTACTTCAAACATTGCTCGATCACGTAAGCCAAGTGCTGTATTGATATGGGGTGCTTGGATCAGTGCTTCAACATCTTCTTCAGATAGATCTTTGGGTAAGGCTCGTCCAATTTTTGGAGAATGGTGAGTTGCTACAGGATTATCGCTTCGTAATTTCTGTTCACGTAAAAATTTGTAAAACTGGCGTAGAGCAGATAAGCAACGGGCAATCGAGCGGGGGCTTTTCCCTGCTTTTGTCAGTTCAATTAGAACATCAGCGATATCATCACTTGTCCACTGTGGAAGAGCTGTTTTTTTATGAAGTCCACTGCATTGAATGAGGTCGGATAAATAAGCATTTCGTGTGTGAGGACTTACTGTCTGTGCGACTAAATAGTCGCGAAAACCTTGTAAAAAGCTTAAATGTTCAGGAATTTGAACTGGGCTTGGAATACGTGGTTTTTTATTCAACATACACTAGATCCTCTAAACCTCTGTACTGTAAAAGAAACTTTAAGGTTTGTCGATTAAACTGAATAAGAAGTGAAATTTAACCTTATTTGGTAATTATTCTCATTTATATGTATACTAGAAAAAAAGGTTTAGGATCGGATGCGGTGCGTTTATCAGCTTTAAAAGTGAAGCAAGCGGCGACCATCACCAAAGTGAATCGGATAGAAGTAGAGTCCGAGCAGCAAGATTTGGTCGCAATTCGTTTGGAAAGTCTGGGCTTTGTACCAGGCACACGAGTGGAAGTGATTACCAAGGGTATTTTTGGTGGTGATCCGATCTTGATCCAAATTGGCTTTACTCGTTTCGCTTTACGTAAAGCAGAAGCGGAAAAAATTGAAATTTTAGTAGAAGAAGGAGTACCCGCATGAGTGATGCGTTACGTATTGCCCTTGTGGGAAACCCGAACTGTGGTAAAACCTCTCTTTTCAACCATTTAACTGGAACTCGACAAAAAGTTGCAAACTATGCGGGCGTAACTGTTGAGCGTAAAGTAGGTCATTTTCAGTTACCTTCGGGTCGAGCAGTGCGTGTACTCGATTTACCGGGTACATATAGTCTAAATGCAACTAGTCCTGATGAAGTTATTACCCGTGACGTTTGTTTGGGTAAGATTGCAGAAGAAGGGCAGCAAGATGCGTTTTTATGTGTGGTTGACGCCACTAACTTAAAATTGCATTTAGGACTGGTGCTTGAAATGATCGGGTTAGGCCGTCCGATTTTACTTGTACTCAATATGATGGATGAAGCGCGTCGTCGTGGCATCCAAATTAATACTCAAAAGTTATCTCAACGTTTGGGTATACCCGTTGTTGAAACAGTTGCTGTTCGTAATGCGGGCATTGAAAATTTATTACATGCTCTTGATCAAGAAAAATACAGTGTGCCACAAACCGAATTGAGTGGTTTAACTGGGACTCATCATCAAAAAATCGATATGATTTTTAAAGATGTTGTTCATTATGTTGAGCAGGGCGATAAGCGTACTGATTTTCTAGATCGAATTTTCTTGCATCCGGTTTTGGGCCTACTTAGCCTTGCGCTCATGATGTTTATCGTGTTCCAAGCAGTTTTTGCATGGGCAGCCCCATTCATGGATGGCATTGAAGGTTTCTTCGGCTGGTTGGGTGAAGTAATCGGAAGTGTGATTACACAGCCCCTACTACATAGCTTGGTTGTTGACGGAATTATCGCGGGTGCTGGTGGCGTAGTGGTGTTCTTGCCACAAATTCTGATCTTGTTCTTCTTCATTTTAGTATTAGAAGAATCTGGCTATTTACCGCGTGCAGCATTTTTGCTTGATAAATTAATGTTTCAAGCTGGTTTAAGTGGACGAGCTTTCATTCCTTTACTTTCAAGTTTTGCCTGTGCAGTACCGGGAATCATGGCAACGCGTAGTATTAGTGACCCTCGTGATCGCTTTACGACCATTATGGTTGCGCCATTAATGACTTGTTCGGCACGTTTGCCAGTATATGCCTTGCTGATTGCTGCATTTATTCCAGAGAAAATGGTCTGGGGTATTTTCAACCTACAAGGTCTGGTGCTATTCGGTCTGTATATGGCTGGTATTGTGAGTGCACTTTGTATTTCATTTTTAATGAAATTCTTCCAAAAAGATAAGTCTCAACATGCCTTATTGCTAGAGCTGCCGAGTTATCGTTTCCCTGATTTAAAAAGTGTGGGAATCGGTTTGCTGGACCGTGCAAAGATCTTCTTAAAACGCGTCGGCGGAATCATTTTTGCGCTCTCTATTTTGCTATGGTTTTTGTGTACTTTCCCCCAACCACCAGAAGGGGCGACATTACCTGCTATAGATTATAGTTTTGCCGGTATGCTCGGACACCTTATTCAACCTTTATTTGCTCCAATTGGTTTTAACTGGCAAATCTGTATTGCTTTGATTCCAGCTATGGCTGCACGTGAAGTTGTGGTTGCAGCATTAGGTACGGTTTATGCCTTGTCTGCAACGAGTGACGATGCTGTAGCTCAAGGTTTGTCGCATCTGATTAGTGCAGATGGCACAGGTTGGTCTTTGGCAACAGGACTGTCACTTTTAGTGTGGTTCATTTATGCCCCACATTGTTTGGCTACGTTGGCAACAGTACGACGTGAAACAGGTTCATGGAAACATGTTGCTGCTATGACTGCATATCTGTTCGGTTTGGCTTATTTGGCATCGTTTGTTACCTATCAAATTGCTTCCCACTATTGGGGTTAAGGCAAGAAAGGAGGTTGTATATGATTCAATATCTGATTATTGCGGTTTTAGTGAGTTGGAGTGCGGTTGTTGTTTTTAAGAAAGTTTTTCCAAAAACAGCAAATTCAGTCTTTTCTTCACTTTCTGTATTTTGTGAAAAGCAGGGTTGGACAACCTTGGCAAAATGGCTTAAACCAAAAATGACCTTTGGCTGTGCTGGTGGCTGTGGTTGTTCAAGCGAAGATAAACCTACCAATACAGTTCAAGAAATTAAGCCGATTAAATGGCAATAAATTTAGTATTTCCTGTTTCGTTTAAAAAGCCATCATATTGATGGCTTTTTTACGCACTGACACAAAAAAAGATGAATAAAGTTCAAACTGAAAAAGCATTCAAAACAGCAAAGTGCTAACATTTTTGCCATTCTGTCGATTGATAAATTGTGGGGCAAAAATGTTAATACAACGTGGTGGATTAAAAGTTGTCGCAGGCTTAGGAATATCAGGTGTATCTGCTGTTAATTTCCTGCATGAACAAGGCTACCAAGTTGCAGTAACGGACTCTCGTCCAACCCCTCCTGGTCATGACCAGATTCCAGCTGGTGTTAAAACCAGTTTTGGTCAACTCGACCAAGAATTATTATTACAAGCAGAAGAAATTATTTTAAGCCCAGGCCTTGCACCGCAATTACCAGAAATTCAGGCAGCTATTGCTCAAGGAATTTCAGTGGTAGGCGACATTCAATTATTACGCCGTGCGACTGAAGTGCCTATTGTGGCTATTACGGGTTCTAATGCCAAAAGTACAGTAACGACTTTAATTGGTTTAATGGCTAAAGATGCAGGTAAAAAAGTTGCTGTGGGTGGAAACCTAGGACGCCCAGCTCTAGACTTACTAAAAGACCAACCAGAGTTACTTGTACTTGAGCTATCAAGTTTTCAGTTGGAAACCACCTCACATTTAAATGCTGAGGTTGCTGTGGTTCTTAACATGAGTGAAGATCATCTAGATCGTCATGGCGATATGTGGGGCTATCATCAAGCAAAACACCGTATTTTCCAAGGTGTTAAAAAAGTTATATTTAACCGTGATGATGCTTTAAGTCGCCCCCTTGTTCCAGATACAACCCCAATGCAAAGCTTTGGTCTAAATGCACCAGACTTAAATCAATATGGTGTTTTAAGAGATGGTGATGGCACGCTTTGGCTTGCACGTGGTTTGCAGCGTTTAATTAAAAGCTCAGATTTATATATTCAAGGCATGCACAACGTAGCCAATGCTTTAGCTTGTTTGGCATTAGGTGAAGCAATTGGTTTGCCTATGGAATCTATGCTTGAAACGTTAAAACAATTTAAAGGATTAGAGCACCGCTGTGAGTATGTGAGAACTGTACATGATGTACGTTATTATAATGACTCTAAAGGGACTAACGTTGGTGCTACACTTGCAGCAATTGACGGTTTAGGGGCTGCAATTGAGGTTAAAAAAGGTAAGGTTGCCTTGATTTTAGGGGGGCAGGGTAAAGGTCAAGATTTTGCTCCATTACGTTCTTCTATCGAAAAATATGCCAAAGTTGTGGTATTGATTGGTGAAGATGCTCCTGTTATTGAACAAGCTATTCAGGGCGCAACCAAAATTTTACATGCAGCAACACTCAAAGAAGCTGTAGAGCTCTGTCAACGTGAAACACAAGCTGAAGATGTGGTGTTGTTATCACCAGCCTGTGCAAGTTTTGATATGTTTAAAAGTTATAATGACCGTGGTCAGCAGTTTGTTGCCTGCGTCAATTCGTTGGTTTAAAGAAAACATGATTAGGAATGTAGTATGGCAGGCTTAGCTCAGACCACAATCCAGAAAATCAATCATTGGTATGAACGGATATTGCCTAAATGGCCAGCGGAAGTGACGCCACGTAATGTCCTGATTTTCTGTGTCGTTGCATTGTTGTGTATCGGTTCAGTGATGGTGGCGTCTGCTTCGATGCCCTATGCTGAATATATGCATGAAAACCCGTTTCACTATGTGATTCGTCATGGTATTTCGATTGTCGCTGCGGCTGTGGTGGCATATTTGACCTATCGGATATCACTCAATACGTGGTTTAAAAATACTTTCCCGCTGTGGCTGTTGACCATGGTTCTGCTGCTTGCTGCTTTGGTGGTAGGTTCAGAAGTGAACGGTTCTACACGTTGGATTAAGATCGGTGGCTTTACCTTACAGCCAACTGAGGTTGCCAAAGTCATGATGGCAATCTTTACCGCAGACTACGTTGTGCGCCGTGCCAAAGAGGTTCGTACTCATTGGAAAGGCTTATTACGTTTAAGTGGGGTCATGGCAATTACGGTTGGTTTGATTATTGCTGAGCCTGACTTGGGTGCTACGATCGTAATTGTATTGATGATGGTCGGGGTATTCTTTTTAGCTGGTGCACCGCCAACACAGTTCTTAATTATGTTAGGTGCGATTGTAACTGGTATCGTATTTTTGATTTTGTTTGAGCCATATCGTTTCCAACGTTTGATTTCGTTTACTGACCCATGGGCAGATCCATTAGGGGTGGGGTACCAGTTATCAAATGCACTCATGGCCTTTGGCCGTGGTGAATGGTTTGGTACAGGCTTAGGGCACAGTGTCCAAAAGCTATCTTATTTACCTGAAGCGCATACTGACTTTATGTTGGCCGTGTTAGGTGAAGAGTTTGGTTTCTTTGGTATTTCTATTGTCATTGGTTTGTCTTTCTTGATGTTGGTATGCTGTATCAAAATTGGTCATCGTGCATTGAAACATCATTATCTTCGCGCAGGCTATTTGGCTTACGGTATCAGTATTATTTTCTTGCTCCAGATCTTGGTAAATGCGGGCATGAATATGGGTTTGATGCCGACTAAAGGTTTGACTCTGCCATTTATTAGTTATGGTGGTACATCTTTAATGATGTGTGCTGCGATGATTAGCTTGATCTTAAAGATTGATGCTTCAACTCAAGAAGTGAACCCTGAAAGAGAAGAATCAAACTTCTAAAGCATTTCAGTTGTTATAAAAAGCCCGATATCAAATCGGGCTTTTTTTATTTATAGATATGTTCCGCTGAGCTGTTGCTCATGAGGAATTAAATCAACATTCCACTGTGCTATAGCCTGCTTTAGCATAACTTTAGGCTGGTCTAAATCAACATGAGGTTGTCCCAATGCTCGTACTACTTGTTGCAGCAATTGAGGTGCTTTAGATAAATCGAGTGCCTGAGCAAGGTTTTGTTTAGAGAGCTTTTGCCCTTGATCATTCATGGCGAGAGGAAGGTGCATATAGCTCAGTTTAGGGTATCCTAAGAGCTCGCCAAGCCAGATCTGACGTTCGGTGTTATCTAATAGGTCTGAGCCTCGAACGACATGGGTAATGCCTTGTAGATAATCATCCACGACGACAGCAAGTTGATAGTTAATAATCCCATCACGGCGTTTAAGAACAAAGTCTCCAAGGTCGTGTTGCAGATTAGAACAATGAAGTCCTTGCAGTCGGTCATCAAAACAGATTTGTTGATCTTTAACTTTTACACGAATTGCTTGGTCTTGAAAATTAAGATTGAGATTACGGCATGTGCCCGCATAGATGGCATTTGAACCCAGCATTTTGCGTGTACATTGACAAGCATAGATTAGACCCTCTTTTTTAAGTTGATCTAATACACTTTCATAAATGTCTAAACGGTTTTTTTGAAAGATGATTTCTGCATCGGGTTCGAGCTGGAAGGCTTCCAGTGAAGTGAGGATATGCTCTTCACTGCCCGGATAAATACGAGGGATATCTGTGTCCTCGACACGAACCAGCCATTTGCCTTGGTGAGCTTTAGCATCACAATAACTGGCGACAGCGGTAATGAGTGATCCAAAATGCAAAGGGCCGGTTGGCGAGGGCGCAAACCGACCTGAGTATGAAAAGCTAGGCTTTTCTTGAGTAGCTACAGCGGTCATATTAACCGTTATTTTGCTTCTCTTTAATTTCTGCCAAAGTTTTGCAGTCAATACATAACGTTGCAGTTGGACGTGCTTCTAAACGGCGTAAACCGATTTCGATACCACATGTTTCACAGAAACCGTAGTCTTCGTTTTTAATTGCTTCCATAGATTGTTCGATTTTACGAATTAACTTACGTTCACGGTCACGTGTACGCAATTCAATTGCAAACTCTTCTTCTTGGGTGGCACGGTCATTTACATCTGGCAATGCAGTTGATTCGTCTTGCATCGTATTCAACGTACGATCAACTTCAGACATTAATTCAGCTTTCCATGCTTGCAGAATTTGTCGGAAATGCTCGAGCTGTCCTTCAGACATATACTCTTCATTTTTCTTAGGTTGATAAGGTGCAATACCAAATAAACTTGCAGTTGTGCCTATGTCAGAAGTTTTAGGTTTCACTTTACGTGCACGTTTTGCAGAAGCTTTGTCACCTTCCACTACAACTTCTGTATGTTCATCCAAAACTTGGTTGTGGTTGTCATTCGCCATAATAGGGCATTCCTCATCATACACGTATTATCTATACGCAAAAAATATGGTGATATGCAAGTGTTTTTATAGAAAACCATCGATGGGATTTTCCCATCGGGTCGTCATCATATAGATTTTTCCTGCAAGATGATAGTCATTCCGTCCCGTAAATATTTTCAAAACGTGTTTACCCTAGTCATAATTGCATATAAGCATATATAAAATAGAGCTAATAGCCTGAAATATTGGTATTTATAAGGCCTTGAAAATTTTCAAGACGGAAGACTTCTGTTTCAAAACTACCATCGTTTTTTAGACGAATGTAACGGTAGCCGGGAGCATTTTGGTCTAGGGCAAACTCATTACTAAACGGTTTAAACTGAACGCTTGTTGAGGGGGTCGAGAAAAATTCGATCCCTTGCCAAGTGTTTAGTGAGTCTTGGTGAACGTGCCCGCAGATTAAAGCTTTTACATTCTTAAATGGAGCTAATGTAGTAAGCAAAGCATTAGAATTTTGTAACTTGTGATGATCAATCCATTTAGATTTCATTGCAAAAGGATGATGATGACAAGCCAATAAAACAGGGTTATCTGAAAATTCTTCGAGCAATCCCGCTAAATTTTGTAGTTGTTCTGGCGACAGGTGCCCATTAATCTGACCTTTTACTGCACTATTTAATAAAATAACGCGCCAGTTTCCTAAACAAATGACCACAGGTTCCTGATGATTTTCTTTATGTAATGGAAAATGATCAACGTTATCATGATTGCCCAGTGTCTGGAAAAATGGCAGACCTAACGTTTGCATATATTGAATATAACGTTTGTAGGTAATGGGCGTTGGTGCTTGAGCCAAATCTCCAGTGTGGATGATGGCATCAGCTTCAGGATGTTTTTTCAGGATCTGTTGAATAATGGCATGAAAACTTTCTTCAGGATTCATCCCCACAAATTCTAAGTGTGGATACTCCAATAAGTGGGTATCGGTAATTTGTATAATGACATGGTCTTTTTGTGAAAGTGTTGAGACTTGAAAAGTCACCGTCCTACCTCGTCGGATTTTATTATCGTTGTGATGTGTTGAGATAGCCATTGTAACGCCATAATGACAGGGGCATTTCTCAAACGTCCTTGACTCAATAATGTTGATATTTCGCTGTAGTCAAACAGGTGTAAAAGAATATTTTCACCTTCATCAGGCATGCCAAAAACCCCGCCTTTTGATGGTAAGTTTGTTTCAGCAGCATATAAGTGAAATAGTTCTGAACACGCCCCAGCAGATGGATAAAAGCTAAATAGATGATCTAAATGATTAACTGTGCATCCTGACTCTTCAAGTGTTTCACGGCGAATACAGCTCTCTGGAGTTTCATCTCCATCCAATACACCAGCAATTACTTCCAATTGCCACGGCGAATCGGGGTCATTAATTGCACCTACACGAAATTGTTCAATCAGCGCAAACTGTTGTCTTTGATCATTGTAAAGTAGAACGCCTGCCGCTTCAGGCCGATGAATGAGTTCACGTTGTAATACATGAGTATATTCAGTTTGATTAAATAGACGATGTCGAAGGCTGACTTTTTCAACTTGAATAAAACCACGGAATAGAGATTCACGTGATGTTACTTCGACATCTTTAGATGTATAACTTGGACGTTCAACAATACTCATGATTCGATCAGGACGAAATCTATTTATTTCATCCTAACCGAGAATCATGGCTAGGCAAGTGTTTTTTTTGAATATTTACACTTTTTGATACAGTTTTTGACCTTGCTCTTGATAAACCTCTTTCATGGCTTTGAGGCCTTCTTCAACCTCTGAATTGCTATTAGTGAGGTTGTTGGCATAGTCACGAACATTCTGGGTGATTTTCATCGAACAGAATTTTGGTCCACACATTGAACAGAAGTGAGCAGATTTATGAGCCTCTTTGGGTAAGGTTTCATCATGCATGCTACGCGCTGTGTCAGGGTCTAGACTTAAGTTGAACTGATCATCCCAACGGAATTCAAAACGAGCTTTTGACAAAGCATTATCGCGAACTTGAGCACCCGGATGTCCTTTAGCAAGGTCAGCAGCATGTGCCGCAAGCTTGTAGGTAATAATTCCGTCTTTAACATCTTTTTTGTTTGGTAAGCCCAAGTGCTCTTTTGGTGTCACATAACAAAGCATCGCTGTGCCGTACCAACCAATCATGGCTGCACCAATTGCAGAAGTAATATGGTCATAACCCGGAGCGATATCAGTTGTTAAAGGCCCAAGTGTATAGAATGGTGCTTCTTTACATACTTCTAACTGGAGGTCCATGTTTTCTTTGATCATGTGCATTGGTACGTGACCAGGGCCTTCAATCATGACTTGAACATCATGTTCCCATGCACGATGAGTAAGCTCACCTAGTGTTTTAAGTTCGCTGAACTGTGCTTCGTCATTTGCATCTTGAATACAACCCGGACGTAAGCCATCACCTAAGCTAAATGAAACATCATAAGCTTTCATGATTTCACAAATTTCATCGAAATGAGTGTATAGGAAGTTTTCTTCATGATGCGCTAAACACCACTGTGCCATGATTGAACCACCACGAGAGACAATACCCGTTAAACGGTTTGCTGTAAGTGGAACATAACGAAGCAATACACCAGCGTGAATCGTGAAGTAGTCAACGCCTTGCTCAGCTTGTTCAATCAGTGTGTCTTTGAAGATTTCCCATGTTAGGTCTTCTGCAACACCATCAACTTTTTCAAGTGCTTGATAAATAGGTACGGTACCGATTGGAACAGGTGAGTTACGAATAATCCATTCACGTGTTTCATGAATGTTTTTACCTGTCGATAAGTCCATAATGGTGTCGGCACCCCAACGAGTTGCCCAAGTCATTTTGGCAACTTCTTCGTCAATTGAAGAACCAAGTGCTGAGTTACCAATGTTGGCATTAATTTTAACCAAGAAATTACGGCCAATAATCATTGGCTCAAGTTCTGGATGGTTAATGTTGGCAGGAATGATCGCACGACCTTCAGCAACTTCTTGACGAACAAATTCAGGTGTAATTTCTTTTAAGTTTTTTGCACCGAAATTTTGTCCCGCATGTTGACGCATATCAACACCTTCACGCTGGCGCTGATTCTCACGAATTGCAATATATTCCATTTCAGGTGTGATAATACCTTGCTTGGCATAGTGCATTTGAGTGACATTTTTGCCAGCTTTAGCGCGGCGTGGGTTTTGAATATGAGCAAAACGAATGTCAGCGGTGCGAATGTCTTTTAAACGTTCTTGACCAAAAGTTGAAGTTAAACCAGAAAGTACGTCAGTATCATTACGTTCTTCAATCCAGTTTTGGCGAACTGAAGGTAAACCTTTGTCTAAATCAATTTGAACATTTGGATCTGTATAAACACCTGAAGTGTCATAGACCATAACCGGGGGATTATGTTCACCGCCCAGACCAGTTGGAGTATCTGTTAAAGAAATTTCTCGCATCGGAACCTGAATATCAGGACGAGAGCCTTCAATATAAACTTTTTTAGAAGCGGGTAAGATGCGGGTTAAATCTTTTGCATCTTGTTCATGTTGAGCTGAAATTTCAGCAGAAGAGAGATTCGTTAACTGGTTCATTACATGATCCTTATGAATAACATCAACGAATCAAGCACGACCAAAAACGATGGCGGATTTATCTTTGCTAGATAAATTTAAGGCTTAAGTTTTCAGATGGCTTGATTCCTACGCAGGTCTTAACCTGATCAGGTTCAACGGTACTCATGTTCAAACTTGTGTTGCGATAACACGAAATTTACACAATCTCAGCGAGTTATTACTCGCGCTCCGTCAAGCGATTTACAGACTAACATGTTTTAGGTTGGGTGGCATTGTCAATTTGTATCTATACAAACCGCATCCATATGGCAGTCACGATACACTTCAGTGTTCCATGGGGAGTCTAATTTTAATAGCTGCTCAAGTTGTTCATGAGTCATCTGATAATTTGATTTTTTATCACCATTCTTATCAGTTGAATCTATTTTAAATTGCTTATTACGCTCCTCTACAGGCGTGGCAATAAACTTAAGAAATAGTTGAGCAGGTTTCGCTAAACTCGACTGATTTTGTGTAGACAGAAATTGAATTTGTTGAAGCGCATCTTTATCAAACCATGTGTTCGGGGCATATTCATCTGATACAGGTGTATTATCGAGACCAAAGAAAATAAAATAGCGATATTCGTTAAAGAGTAGTTTTGCATCACTAATAAAATGGCTTTTTGGATACTTTTGAATAAACTTTTCCCAAAATAATGCACGTTCAGTGAGCTCTTTCCAAGAAATAGCCAACGCACCATCGTTATAGAAAATATTTTGATTGTCTTTCGCCATACGAGTTAAAAACTCTTTTTGGTCAGCAGGTAAGGCTTTAGAAAAAACATCAACTAAATAGTTTGGCTGACGTCGATAGGTAAACATGCCTTCGCCTTGATAGAGTAGTTCAATATAGGCTTGGCCTTCATGTTGAAGTAAATATTGATCACGTGGGCTCAGTTGGCCGAAGAGTTTTTTCTGACTTTGAATGACCTTTTTAAGGTCTTGTTGTTTATGTTCTAAAACAGCATAGCCAAAAGCTTCAAACGCTCTACCTGTTTTTTCAGTGTAGTCTTGTTTAATAAAACGCTGATACATGGCTGTTGATGCATCAATCAGCTTAAGCTGTTCATCATTTTTTAAAGACGGAACACAGGTTTTAAGCTTTTCATTAATTTGATTTAAGTCTTCTATTTTGCTGTTTTGATTAATCGTGTGCATAGCTACCATAATTTGTAAGCAGCTACTGTCTTGTTTTTGAGTGACCTTTTGCTCAGTTGATTTTTGATCTTTAGATACAGTCTGATCTTGCTCTGATGTTTTATTACATCCAGCTAAAAGTAGTGCGCTGCACATACTCATCATTAGAACTTTTTTCATCATTATATTTTTATCAAAGTGAATATTGCTCAAATTATAACTCGGAAAAAGATTGCATCATTGTTAGAAATCTTTATTATTAGGTAGGTCGGTCTACTTAAGTTAAAGCTATGAATGATAAAACAGCAAGACAGAAAATTCTCGATGCCGCTTCAACTTTGTTTTATAACGATGGCATTACTGCAACTGGAATTAACTCGGTTACGGCTAAAGCAGATGTTGCTAAGATGTCGCTTTATAATAATTTTTCTTCAAAAGGTGAGCTTGTCGATGCCTACATTGCTGCACGACATCAAGAGTGGCTTGATCTCTACCAAAAGCGTTTAGAAAAAATAAAAACAGCTAAAGAAGCCATCTTGGCCGTATTTGATGCCTATCAAGACCATGCAGAATTTGCCTATGAAAAAGGCTTTCGAGGTTGTGGGTTATTGAATGCTGCGGCTGAGTTTCCGGCGAATAGTGCAGGGAGAAGTTCGGTAAGACAGCATAAAGAAGAAGTCGAGGCTATTGTTGCTGAGCATTTAAAAAAATTGATATCAGACTCACAGCGGATTAGCTATGTGGCTACGCAGCTTTCTTTTCTTTTAGAAGGCTCTATGGCACGAGCAGGCTTAGAAGGAAATAGTCGTCAACTTCTATTAGCAAAACAAATGGCAGAAGATATTTTAAATAGAGAATGTCCGCATGATTAGCCTCATTAAAAATAGTAGTTATGGAGGCACAATTGCAATTTTAGTTGCCTCTGTTTTGTGGGGAACAACCGGTACTGCGGCTGCATTTGCTCCGACACTTGGCCCACTAGCTATTGGTGCCGTAGCGATGGGTGGTGGGGGTCTTTTACAAGCTTTGGTTGCATCTCGAGCGATACGTGAAAACCGACAATTTATAAGAGAAAATCTTTTAATACTGCTTTTAGGTGTAGCGGCGGTGGGTATTTATCCTTTGGCTTTTTATTCCTCAATGCATTATGCAGGCATTACGATTGGCACCGTGGTTTCAATTGGTTCGGCTCCACTGATCGCAGCAATTTTAGAGCGTTTTTTTGATCGCAAAGCTTTGTCAGCTATCTGGTTTCTAAGTTTTATTTGCGGTGTGCTTGGCGTAACAATGTTGTCGATGGGTGAAAGTCATGCGGTTCTAGAGGGTACAAATCAATGGAATAAATACTTCGGTATTTTTCTTGGGCTTGTCGCAGCTACAACTTATTCGCTTTATTCATGGGCTGCAAAAAGATTAATAGATCGGGGTGTTGCCTCTAAAGCTGCAATGGGCATGATTATGGGTGGTGGAGCAGTTATTTTGCTTCCTACTTTGTTGGTTACAGGGGGAGAGTTGTTGCAAAGCTCAACCAATTTACTTGTGGCTGGTTATATGATGCTAATTCCTATGTTTTTGGGCTATTTACTTTTCGGTTTTGGACTAAAAACAGTAAATGCTAGCAAAGCGACCACCTTAACTTTATTTGAACCTTTAGTTGCTGCGATTTTTGCCATTGTGCTGGTGGGTGAGCATGTTTCATGGTTGGGTTGGATAGGCATGCTTTTGATTTTTATTTGTATTTTAATGTTGTCAAAAACTGAGAACGCTTAAAAAAACTAAAACTTTTAATGGCTTGAGTTTGATTCGAATTTTTCTTAGTCTTAAAGGCAAGTTTTATCGTTGATTTGAACAATGAAAATAAAATTAATGGTCGCTGTTGGCCTTTGGAGTTTTGCATCTTCGAGTTTTGCTCTAGATTTGGTTGAGACTTATGAGCGCGCAAAACAAAATGATCCGACATGGCAAGCCAATCAACAACAATTTGAAGCAGATCAACTTAATTTAGGCTTGGCAACGGGAGCGTTATTACCCACCGTTACACTGTCTGGAAACATTACGCGTAATCGACAAACTGTAAAGCGTTCAAACTTTCCAGGTGTTGACCAAGAAGGGCTTTCTGATGCTTTGGTGAGTAATACTTCAACGACTCGGCAAGCGACCTTAACAGCACGTCAGCCATTATTTCGAATGGATGCTTGGGAAGGTTATAAACAAGTTAAAACTTCGGTTGCCTTAAGTGAAATTACCTTAAGACTGCAAAAACAAGATCATGTTTTAAATGTAGCAGAAGCCTATTTTAATGTACTGCGTCAGCAGGCACTGAGTGTTGCATATCTACAAGAAGAAAAAGCTTTGCTTGAGCAGCTTAATATGATGAATGCCAAACTCAAAGAAGGTTTGGTGGCGCGGAGTGATGTGAGTGAAGCAAATGCTCAATACCAAAATGCCAGAGCCAATCGTATTTCAACCAATGTTCAATTACTTTTAGCCCAAGAACAGCTTTCTGAATATATTGGTTCTTATCAAGATAAACTTGCTGTATTACGAAGTGACTTTAGTTTTCAAAAGCCTTATCCAGCAGAGCTTAATGATTGGATTTCTTTGGCCCAGCAAAAAAATCTAAAGATCCAGCAAGCCCGTTTACAGCAACAATATAGTGAAGATCAGCGCCGTGTGGAAAAAGCCGCGCTTTATCCTCAAATAGATGCTGTGGCGAGCTATGGTTATACTAAACAGACTCCAGAGACTCTTATTTCGACTGACGGAAAATTTGATCAGGTTGGGGTAGAAATGAACTGGAATTTATTTAATGGCGGGCGCACTCGAACATCAATTAAAAAAGCGACTGTAGAAGCCAGTAAAGCTCAGGCTCAACTTGATGCGGCCATCCGCCGTGCCAATGTCGATGTAAAAAGTGCATTTATGCAGGTCGATACAGACCAAGCCAAACTCGAAGCAAGAAAAGCTGCAATGGATTCATCTTCCTTAGTTTCTCAAGCCTCGAAAGCGAGCTATAACGAAGGCTTAAAAAGTATGGTTGATGTTTTATTGGCCCAGCGTAATGCTTTTTCTGCAAAACAGGATTATCTTAATGCTCAATATGACTATTTATTGAATGTACTTCGTTTAAAAGCTGCGGTAGGCCAGCTCGGTGAAAAAGATCTGGTTGAGCTTAATAGCTGGTTAACTTATCAGTAATAAAATGCTTTTATCTGAAATTTAATTTTGTCATAAAAACTTAATGATTGCTGTGTTTTAATGCTCAATCATTTTATTCCTGCGCCATCATGTTGGAGGCTTCCCTTGAGTCCAAGTAATCCGGTGTTAACCCATCATATTTCTTCTCAATTTAATGAAGATTTGCAAGATGTAAACACAAAGTTTATGACCATGGGTGGCTTGGTCGAACAACAGGTCGCAAATGCAATTCATTCTTTGCTTGATACAGATGCAAATTTAGCGATTGATGTTCAATTTAAAGATAATGCAGTTAATCAATATGAACGTGATATTGATGAAGGCTTGACGCTAATTTTGGCCCGTCGTCATCCAGCAGCGATTGACTTGCGTATGGTTATTGCCATGAGTAAAGCCAATACTGACCTTGAGCGCATTGGCGATGAAGCAGCAAAAATTGCCCGTATTGCACAAAATCTGTGTGAAGAGGGTGGTTCGCCTCGTGGCTACATGGAAACACGTCATATTGGTAACCAAGTTCGTGTCATGATTCATGATGCACTTGATGCTTTTGCACGTTTAGATGCAGATCAAGCTTTACGTGTACTTTTAGCCGATGCTGACATTGATCGTGAATATCAGTCAGCAACCCGCACATTAATGACCTATATGATTGAAGATCCACGCCACATTGCACGTGTTATTAATGTCATGTGGGTTTTACGTTCTTTAGAGCGTATTGGTGACCATGCACGTAACATTGCGGAGCAAGTCATTTATATGGCAAAAGGTTTTGATGCTCGTCATACCAAAATTGAAGAAATTGAAGCTAAAGTCCACGAAAAGTAATTTTGAGCTGAAATATTTAAAAGCCTTGTTTAAAACAAGGCTTTTTTATTTTTAAAAATAGCAGATAAAAAAATGTCCCGAACTTTGGGGGGAAGTTCAGGACAGAAAATCAAGTGCATAAACACGACAGGGATCGTGTTCTTCTTGCTATGAATTGATATTAAGTTCTTTGCTTTTTGATGTCATGTAGAGTCCTGTTCGCTCTATGTAAGGCTTTTTATGCTTGTGTAAGTTTCACGTAAAAAAAGGCGGGTCTATGTGTATAAAACCCGCCTTTTTAATGATGATTAAGCTAACACAAACCGATTATTCTGGTTTCCAGCCTTCAGCTTTTTCTACGCTTTCATCATTATTAAAGAACTTCTCACGTTGTTCTTCAAGGAACTTCTTCGCATCTGGTTCAAACACGTTTAAGCGTTTTTCATTAATCAGCGTAGTTTGGTGTTGTAACCACTCTTGCCATGCTTGCTTAGAAACATTTTCAAAAAAATCTTGGCCTTTAGCACCCGGGAAAGGAGCGAAGTCTAAACCTTCCATTTCCTTTTGATATTTACGGCAAAATACTTGTCGACTCATGGTTTATCCTTAAGCGTATAACTGTTCTAAACGTGTATGGGCACGAGCAATCGCAGCTTCAACCTGTTTTGGTGAAGTTCCGCCAATATGATCACGTGCATTTACAGAAGCTTCTAGTGTTAAGGCTTTATCAAATACATCTGCTGTAATTAAGTCAGAGAATTGTTGTAATTGCTCAAGTGTTAACTCAGATAAATCTTTTTCTTCAGCAACACCTAATGCAACAGCTTTACCTACAATTTCATGAGCATCACGGAACGCAACGCCTTTTTTCACTAGGTAGTCAGCAAGATCGGTTGCTGTTGAGAAGCCACGAAGTGCAGCTTCACGCATGATTTCAATATTTGGAACCAATGCAGGAATCATATCTGCGAAAGCCATGAGTGAACCACGAACCGTATCGATTGCATCAAATAAAGGTTCTTTGTCTTCTTGGTTGTCTTTGTTGTACGCCAATGGTTGACCTTTCATGAGCGTAAGTAAGCTAATTAAGTCACCAAATACACGGCCAGATTTACCACGAATAAGCTCTGGAACATCCGGATTTTTCTTCTGCGGCATGATTGAAGAACCAGTACAGAAGCGATCAGGAATATTCACAAATTTGAACTGTGCAGAAGTCCAAAGAATCAGTTCTTCTGACATGCGTGATAAGTGCATCATGATCAGTGCTGCAGCAGCATTAAACTCAATGGCAAAGTCACGGTCAGATACAGCATCAAGAGAGTTTTCAGATACTGCTTCAAAACCTAAAAGTTCTGCTGTATAGGCACGGTCAATCGGATAAGTTGTACCAGCAAGAGCAGCTGAACCAAGTGGCATGCGGTTAACGCGCTTACGACAATCTTGAAGACGTTCAGAGTCACGAATCAACATTTCAAACCATGCTAACAAGTGATGACCAAAAGTCACAGGCTGAGCAGTTTGTAGGTGTGTAAAGCCCGGCATAATGGTATTTACATTTTTGGCAGCCAAGCCTAACAAGCCTTTTTGTAAACGTTCTAATAATTTTAAAATATCATCAATTTCGTCGCGCAGGTAAAGACGAATATCAGTTGCAACCTGATCGTTACGGCTACGGCCTGTGTGTAATTTTTTACCTGTAATGCCAATACGTTGAGTCAAACGTGATTCAATGTTCATGTGAACATCTTCAAGATCGATGCGCCACTCAAAGTTTCCAGCCTCAATTTCTGAGCGAATGGTGCTTAAACCTTCAATAATGTCATCGCGTTCTGCTTCTGTCAGTACGCCAACTTTCGCAAGCATGGTAGCATGCGCAATCGAACCAGCGATGTCTTGCTTATAAAAACGTTGGTCAAACTGAACAGAGGCGGTAAATTCGGCTACAAAAGCGTCCGTCGCTTCAGAAAAACGACCACCCCACATACCTGAGGTTTGGTCTGGGGTTACTGAATTAGGGGGATTTGAAGATGTGGTCATGGTGGCTCAGTAAAATAAAAAAGAGTATATCACTTGCCGAAGCTCAACAAACAAAGTTGTTTCCTACAGCATACCGAAATCAAAATTCCTCCTATTTTTTTACGAAAAACGGGCGTTGGCAACACTTATTCGAATTAATTATCGCAAGTAATGTTTTGGCTCTGGTCTTAGCATTGGCTGAAGCACAGTCTTGGCAAGCCTTGAGCGGGGGAAGGCTTTTTCAATACATCGTTTTTATTAACTGGGTAATATTGTCCTTTTTTGCATTGGTTGAACGCTTTCAAGCTTTTTTTAGCAGCTTACGTCAAGAGTTTGCCTTGGCTATTGGCTTTATCATGTTGCAAGGTATTGTTGTTTTAACCACCTTAATGAGTAATTTTTTTCAGTTTGGTCTTTTAAATAAACATGAGTCATTAACGCAGGGCTGGAGTATTTATTTTACCAATGTACCTTTATATCTAAGCTATGGAATATTACTCGGGGCTTTCTGCCTACGTTATTTATATGTCAGAGAACAATGGTTACATCAGCAATATGCAGAATTAAATGCCCGTATTCAGGCCATGCAAGCGCGAATTCATCCACATTTTTTATTTAATAGTCTAAATAATGTAGTCAGTTTAATTGCGATAGATCCAGATAAAGCAGAGAGCATGCTTATTAGCCTGTCTCGTTTATTTCGTGCCAGCTTTCAAGAATTGAAATTGGTGAGTCTGTATGAAGAAATTGAGCTCAGTAAACAATATTTAATGATTGAACAGGTCCGTTTGGGAGAGCGCTTAAAAGTAGATTGGAAAGTCGAGCTTTCACCTGTGCAGCTCAAACAGATCACCATTCCTTTATTGACATTACAACCTTTGTTAGAGAATAGTATTTTTCATGGGGTAGAACCAATGATGGGTAAGGCAACCATAGGGGTATTGGTTGAAATATTGCAAAATCAGGTCAGTATAGTCATTACCAACCCATATACAGACGATACAATAAATTCAAGGAAAGGGCATGGAATCGCGCTTGAAAATGTTAAGCAGCGCCTGAAAGCATATTATGGGAGTTCCGTAAGATTTCAGGTTTATAAAGGTGAAACCTTATATACCACCATTATGAGCTATCAATATCAAACAAAATAATAAGTTAGTCAGAGTTAACCATAAAAAAATGGATCAAGTTAACGGTGACAAGGAGGATGAATGAAGGTGCTGATTTGTGATGACGAACCACTTGCGGTGGAGCGATTATCACGTTTAGTTTCAAAGATGGGACATGAAGTTGTATCAACGGCTCATCATGGACAAGAAGCCTTGGAACAGGCGCGGCTTCATCAACCGGATGTAATTTTACTTGATATTCAAATGCCAGGTATGAATGGTCTTGTCTGTGCGGAACAGATAAGTCAGCTCAATCCTCGACCTGCGATTGTATTTTGTACGGCCTATGACCAACATGCATTGGAAGCATTTAAGTCTCAAGCTCAAGCTTATCTTCTTAAACCCATTGATCCTCAAGAACTTGAACAAGTTTTTAGTCAATTGACTCAGCTTACTCAAGCACAGCTCAATGCTTTACCACAACATGATTTTTTACATGATCTAAAAACACAGCGACATCAAATTGCTGCAAAAACCTATCGTGGGGTTGAGCTGATTCCTGTTGAAAATATTTATTATTTTTTAGCAGATCAGAAATATGTCACGGTGCGTCATCAAAATGGCAGTGTATTAATTGATGAAACTTTAAAAGAGCTTGAAACCGAATTTGCAGATCAATTCATTCGTATTCATCGAAATGCATTGGTTGCAGTTGCATATTTAGATGGACTGGAGCTCGTTAGCTCTGGGCAATATCAGGTTCGTTTACGTGGCTTAGATGAGCGACTTTCGGTGAGTCGTCGACATTTATCTATGCTTAGAGAGCGGATTCATCAGTTCTAAAGTTAAAAAGAGTTATCTTGGGCGTGCGAGATTTTACTTGCAATTTTAAGGGATCAAGTTAAGTTTAGGGTGTATTGTTTGACCAGCCCATACTTGAATTTATGAAAACCTTGAAAATTGCTACACGACAAAGCCCACTTGCTCTCTGGCAGGCAGAATATATTCGTGCCCGATTACAGGAGCTTCACCCAGATTTAACGGTGGAGTTGGTTAAATTTGTCACGCAAGGCGATAAAATCTTAGATACGCCTTTAGCAAAAATTGGTGGGAAAGGGCTGTTTGTTAAAGAGTTAGAAGCAGCACTTTTAGATGGGCGTGCAGATTTAGCTGTACATTCAATGAAAGATGTCCCGATGGCTTTGCCAGAAGGTCTAACCTTGGCAGTAATTTGTGAACGTGAAGATCCATTAGATGCGTTCGTTTCAAATCAATTTGAAAAATTTGCCGACTTACCTCAAGGTGCAAAAGTGGGCACCTCAAGTTTACGCCGTAAATCCCAAATTTTAAAACAACGTCCTGATTTGCAAATTATTGACTTGCGTGGAAATGTTGGCACACGTTTAGCGAAACTAGATGATGGTCAATATGACGCTATTATTTTAGCTAGTGCTGGTTTGAAGCGTTTAGGATTGTCAGAACGCATTCGTCATTGTTTAACACCAGACATTAGTTTGCCTGCGGTGGGTCAAGGTGCGTTGGGCTTGGAATGTCGTGCAGCTGACCAAGATGTATTAGCTTTAATTCAACCGTTATTACATGAAGAAACGGATGTTTGCGTACGTGCTGAGCGTGCTTTTAATGCTTATCTTGAAGGTGGTTGTCAGGTTCCGATTGCAGGTTATGCCACACTACAAAATGGACAAATCCATATTGAAGGTCGTGTCGGAAGCCCTGATGGGCAAACATTATTACGTGCTGAACTGACAGATGACGCTAGCAATGCTCATCAACTGGGTGAAAACCTTGCTCGAAACTTACTTGATCAAGGTGCGGGCGAGCTATTAAAGGCTCTCTACTAAACCATGTTGTTTATTAATACTCGACCTGATTCTCGTGCAGCTGAATTAACAGTTGCTTTGCAAAATGAAGGTTATCAGGTTGAGTCTTTACCTCTTTTAGAACTCGTTGCTAAACCTTTTTCCGAATACTTACTTCAGCTTTACCAACAATTAGTTAAAGCGCAAGCTATTGTTGTGGTCAGCCCAACTGCTGTTGATGTAGGTATGCAGTACTTAATACAAAGTGGTTTAAAGCTAGATGACTTAACACATATTCAGTGGATTGCGGTCGGGCGGGCTACCGCTAATCGTCTTCATGAGTATGGCGTTGACGCACATATTCCAGATGTGGAAACTTCTGAGGGAATGTTAAACCTACCGATTCTTCATAATATGAAGCAGGACGGTAGTGTCGCTTTCTGGCGAGGAGAGGGTGGACGTCAATTTATGATGGAAACTTTGCAGCAGCAAGGTATTCAGATTTTAAATTTCGTTTTATATCATCGGCAATGCCCAGAAACCTCATATTCTACATTCAAACATCTGACACAGAATTCAAATTATAATTTACACAAATGGCTGGTCTTAATTACCAGTGAGGCCAGCTGGAAATATTGGTTAGAGCTTTGTTCAAAAAATAATGTACAACCTGATTGTGTATATTTGGTTTTAGGACCACGTCTTTTTCAAATTGTTAAAGAATATCGCGATCAACAACAGGCTCATTTTCACATTATTCAACTTGAAAATTTATCGCCTTCGGGGATGATTCATCACATTCAGGCATTATAAGGATTCGTATGAGAAAACTTGTTTCTATCATCATTTTACTGGGCATGGCTTGGTTGGCTAAGCTCAGTTACGATATGTGGCAAATTTCTCGTACTGTTCCCGAGCTTAAGCAAAGTCTGCTTCAATCAGAACAGCACTATGCCAATCTAAATGATCAATTGGTTGCTTTACAGCGACAATTACAGAATCAACCTGTAAATACTGGTGATAAAGTAAGTTCGGTTGCTCACCCAGATGCTCCACCGACAGGTATTGCTCCTACAGTTTTAATTAAACAAAAGTTAGATTTAATTCAATTTGCAATTGATCAGCAGCAATTGATTTATGCAGTTGATCAATTAAATCAGTTGCAGCTATCTCTCGTGCACTATGAAATTGCTCCAGCATTGCAACATAGTTTGAGCCAATCGCTTGAGCAGGATAAGCAAGCAGTTCAACAATTCAGTTTGGCCCAAAATCAGCGCCATCAATTGATCGACGATTTATTACAGACGATTGATAAAAATATTCAGCAAGCTTTAGCTCAGCCTAAGCTTGAGATGGATCAATCCGAGTCTGTGTCTTGGTGGAAAAAATGGTTCCGCATAGAAAAAGTAGAAACGCCGTCTATTAATCTAATGAATCGCAGTGTGGTGCTCAAAGAAGTGCAATTAAGACTATTAATTGCTGAACAGGCGCTCAATCAAGGGAAAATGACAGAGTATCAAAACGAGTTACAATCTGTGATGCAAAAGCTAGATGAAATGCCTGATGCAACGAGTCAACAGTTAAAAAAACGTATTGCTAAAGTGGCACATTTATCTATCGTGCCTGTTCCTAAATTATCTACACTTGGTCTAATTGGCTCATAAGGAGGAGATATGAAACACCTCCTGTCGGTTTATTTCGTAATTAGTTTAATACTCTTTGCCGCTTTAGCTTTATTGAGTTATGGCTATGGAATGGGGTATGTCTACATTTACTGGCGACAATTGCAGTTGCAAACAAATGTCTGGGGATTAACCCTTGCTTTTGTTGCCATGAGTTTTATTGCTCAACTTATATGGCTTTGGGTTAAACGTTATTCCTCTCGCGAGCAGAGGAAAAGTGAAAACATCTTCCAGTTTAAAAACCTTCACCCCTATGAACAATTAGGTATTGTCTGGTTATTAGAGGCCGCTGAAGATCAACGTGTATTTATTGAACGTGTTTTTACTCAGTCAGCGCTTTTAAAAAATATTATTGATGCCAAATTCCTGGTTTTAAGTGGGGACTATCCAAAAGCATTGGCTGCTTTAGATCAATCACCGCCTATGGCATTTGAATTGGCAGAGTTAGAACGAATCGAAATCTTTTTAGCCCAAAACGAAGCTGAACGTGCATTAACTCATCTTGAGTTTTTATACCAACATCAGTTATCGCCTTGGCTTGAGGAAATAGAAACTGCCTACCAGCAACGATTAACTGCATTATGGGGGCAATTGGCGCTGCAACACCCATGGGTATATTTACGGTCAATGAAGTATGGTTTGCTAGATGCTGAGCACCGTGATTTATGGTTACAGCAACTTCTTCAGCAGTTTGATGAGGCTTCTGTTGATGATCTGCATGCTTTGCAACAACGTTATCTGGATTTAGAGTCTGAAATTCAAACTCGACCTTATAGCAGTAAGTTGTTATGGCTCAAACTATTGGCGCGTATGCCTGATATGAGCATGCAGCATGCTGCCTTAACACTACACTTATTAAAAGAACAGTTCGATCCAGAAGTGTTTTATCTGTGGTTTCAGCAACAACTGCTTAAACAAGTCCCAGACTATGCAGATGTCGAAGAAAAAATTATCGAGTTTGAAAATCAATATATGAATTTACCTGTTTTAACCTTTGCAAAATGGCATGTCTATATGGCAACTGGGCGTCAAGCAGAGGCTGAAACATTATTATCATTATATCCAGATAATATTTTAATGAGCTATTTACGTATTAAGTCTACGCTTAATGAAGATGAAGTGTTAATCAAACAGTTAAACCTAATCTTTGAAAATGATGCGAATTTTTTAAAATTTAAAATATGAGGCAAAAATGAAAGAACTGTCTGTCTACCCGATAATATATGAACAGAAAGTCGCATGGGGAGATATGGACGCTTTCGGTCATGTCAATAATGTACAATATTATCGATATATTGAAAGCTCGCGTATTTTATATATGGAAGCAATAAATATATTAACCCCTCAATTATATACCGTTGTAGCCTCAAGTCAGTGTAAATATTTAAAGCCAGTTTTTTATCCAGATGTATTGAAAGTCGGTGTTCGCGTGGAAGAGCTCCGTAATAGTGCATTCCGTATGGCTTATATATTATGGAGCGAGACACAACAACAAATCGTGGCTACTGGTGAAGCAGTTATGGTCTGCGTAGATAAATTAACAGAGCGAAAATGTGAAATACCTCAGGAAATAAAACAAAAAATTATTGAGCTAGAAAAATCTGTTGGACATGACTTAATACATTTATCTTAAATAAATATTAATAAAATATATTTCATTTATAATTGATAATGTAATTAAAAGGTAATTTTTTTAGTTATTCTGATGAACACGGCTTTCAAACTATTGCTTATTGAATAGATTATAAATAATATTGGTCTTGATTTTATGTTTTTAAATTTTGTCTGTATTATTTTGAATTGTCTTTAAGACTGGAGTATTTATTAATGAAACCGGATATCAGTGAATTATCTGTTGAAGAGTTAAAACGCTTACAAGAAGAAGCGGAAGCTTTAATTGCAAGTAAAAAAGATCAAGCAATCGAAGATGCTTATAATCAAATTATCGAGATCGCTGAAAATGTAGGTTTTAGTGTTGAACAACTTCTTGAGTTTGGCGCTCAAAAACGTAAGAAAACAACACGTAAATCTGTTGAGCCACGTTACCGCAACAAAAACAATTCTGAAGAGACTTGGACTGGCCGTGGTAAACAACCACGCTGGTTAGTTGCTGAAATTGAAAAAGGCGCAAAACTTGAAGATTTCTTAATCTAATCGTATTGCCGATTTAAAAAGCCAGGCAGATTTGCCTGGTTTTTTTATGCATAAAAATATCTAAAGCGTGTTGTAAAAATTATTTAAGAAATTGGGTGTTTAAATTCATCTTTAAATAGATTGTTGAGATCAAATTTGCATTTAGTTCTTTTAGCACTCGGTTTTCATGATTTTGTCATACGTTCAACTTATAGTCTTAATACCGAAGCCAAGCCCGATTGCTTGGTTTTTTTATATGAAGTGAATTGGCGATGTTGAAAAAGTATGCATAATGTCAGACTAGGGAGCTACTCTCAAAATAAGGACGATAATTTGCATGTTGGTAAGGCTGAATGAAGAAAAAGTCTAAGCAATGGAAGTGGTGGTTATTTGCACTCATTGCATTTTTAATTTTTATTATTTTACAGATCCCGGCGACGTGGCTAATTTCTAAATTTTCAAAGAATAATCAAACTCTACACAATGTAAGTGGAAATATCTGGCAAGGCCAAGCAGATTGGCGGCATGGTACTTTGAGAGGCTCGATTCATTGGAAAACTAGACCTCTTGACCTGTTTTTATTACGGTTCGCTGCTGATGTAGATATCCATAGTGGAAATACCCAATTATCTGGGGTAATGGGCTATGGCGTGGGTAAAAAAGTAATTGTAAAAGCTATGAATGGTCAGGTTGCGCCTGAAACATTAAAACAAATTGTGAACTGGCAATGGCCTGTGAATAGTATCCAGTTAAAAGATATTAATTTTAATTATAAAAAAGAGCAGGGTTTCGTCGCAGTTGATGGTCAATTGCATTGGGGTGGCGGTGCTTTGATTTATAATATTGGTGATCGTCAAGACCGGATGAATATGCCTTCTTTAAATGGGCAACTAACGGATCAAAACGGTCAATTACAAGTTGATATACGTGATCAACGCAGTCAAAAAATGGCGAATCTTTTATTAGATGCCAACATGATGCTTGATGTGCAGCTTACGCAAAGATTATTACTGAATATTCCATCTTATGATGGAAAAGCTGGTTTAGATACATTTGTCATTAGTTCTCGTCAGCCCTTAATACAAGGGGGTAACTAATGAAAGTGTGGATTGAGAAATTACAGCACCTACAATGGCAAAAATTAGATCGGTTAAGTGTGGTTGTATTTGCCGTTTTAATTCTATGGCTGTGCTGGAAATTGGCTTCATTATTTTGGTGGGTGATTGCACCTCCTCAAATGATGCAGTTTGATCGGGTCGAGTTAGGATCACAGCAACCACAAATTCCTAACATTAGTACTTTTTCGCTTTTTAATGAACCTTCAGCCAATGCAGCTCAGGAAAATGTCAACCTAGAATTACAAGGCGTGATGTTGGGTTATCCGAACCGTTTTTCTTCGGCTGTTATTAAGCTTGATAATACTGCTGACCGGTATCGGGTGGGAGAAACAATAGGTTCTACCTCTTATCAATTGGCAGAAGTTTATTGGGATCACGTGATATTACGTCAAGTTAATGGAAGTACGCGTGAACTTCAGTTTAAAGGTTTGCCAAACGGTTTATATCAACCTATGACGCCAGATGCTTCACAACCAGCTGCGACGGCTCCTCAGTCCTCGGCACCTGTTAATACGACTCAAGAGGCGTTAGGACAGGCTATTCAGCAAATGCAGGGGAACCGAGAGCAGTACCTCAAAGATATGGGGGTAAGCGGGAACTCAGGCGAAGGTTTTGAAGTTACAGAACGTACACCCACTGCGCTTCGAAATAAGTTAGGTTTAAGGCCGGGTGACCGGATTGTTTCTTTAAACGGTCAAACGGTTGGGCAAGGACAAACGGATGTGCAGTTACTTGAACAGGCTCGTCGAGCTGGGCAAGTGAAATTAGAAATAAAACGTGGTGATCAAGTGATGACCATACAACAAAATTTTTAGTGATAACACGTCACCATAAGAGTTAGGAATTATCGCAAGTTATGGCTTTATTGAATCATCAACGTCCACTTTGGGCATTACTTGCAGCAGCCCCATTGATTGCGACAGTGAGCAGCAGCGTCTATGCCCAGACATGGAAGATCAATTTACGTGATGCTGACTTAACTGCATTTATTAATGAAGTTGCAGATATTACGGGGAAAAACTTTGCAGTAGATCCGCGAGTGCGTGGCAATGTCACAGTAATATCGAATAAGCCCCTTAATAAAGATGAAGTTTATGATCTGTTTCTTGGGGTCTTGAATGTAAATGGGGTGGTGGCAATTCCTTCAGGGAACACCATCAAACTTGTGCCAGATAGTAATGTTAAGAATTCGGGAATCCCTTACGATTCTAGAAATAGACTGCGTGGTGATCAAATCGTTACTCGAGTTATTTGGCTTGAAAATACGAATCCAAATGATTTAATTCCAGCACTTCGCCCTTTAATGCCGCAATTTGCACATATGGCTGCGATAGCAGGCACTAATGCGCTAATTGTTTCGGACCGAGCTGCAAATATCTATCAACTTGAAAATATCATTCGTAACCTCGACGGTACGGGGCAAAATGATATTGAAGCAATAAGTCTCCAATCGAGCCAAGCGGAAGAAATCATTACTCAACTTGAGGCAATGAGTGCTACGGGGGCATCTAAAGATTTTAACGGAGCCCGTATCCGTATTATTGCAGACAACCGAACAAATCGTATTTTAGTAAAGGGCGATCCTGAAACACGTAAACGTATTCGCCATATGATCGAAATGTTGGATGTACCTTCAGCAGACCGTTTAGGTGGCTTAAAAGTTTTTCGATTGAAATATGCAAGTGCAAAAAATTTATCTGAGATTTTGCAAGGTCTTGTAACAGGGCAAGCTGTTTCTTCTTCAAATAGCAATAATAATTCTTCTAACTCGTCGAATCCGATCAATAATTTAATGAGTAATAACCAGAATTCCAGTTCATCTTCATCTGGTTCAAATGGTAGCTCGATTTCTACACCATCTATTAATTTAAACGGTAATTCAAATAATAGTAATCAGAACAGTATCTCTAGCTTTAGCCAAAATGGTGTGAGTATTATTGCGGATAATGCCCAAAACTCTTTAGTGGTTAAGGCCGATCCTCAATTAATGCGTGAAATTGAATCTGCTATTCAGCAGCTTGATGTTCGCCGTCAGCAAGTTCTGATTGAAGCTGCAATTATCGAAGTCTCAGGGGATGATGCGGATCAACTTGGAATCCAATGGGCGCTGGGTGATTTATCTAGTGGTATTGGTTTACTTAGCTTTAGTAATGTTGGTGCTAGTTTATCTTCTATTGCCGCTGGTTATTTATCGGGTGGTTCAGCTGGGGCTGCGTCCGCTATCGCTGGTGGTGCTAATAAAGGTAATGGGGCAACTTTGGCTTTGGGTAATTTTGAGAATTCTCGTAAGGCTTACGGTGCATTAATTCAAGCGCTTAAAACCAACACCAAATCAAATTTGCTTTCGACACCATCTATTGTGACGATGGATAATGAAGAGGCTTATATTGTTGTCGGTCAGAACGTGCCCTTTGTAACGGGATCGGTTACTACGAATAGTACAGGTATTAATCCCTATACAACTGTTGAACGTAAAGATGTCGGTGTGACATTAAAAGTTGTTCCACATATCGGTGAAGGCGGTACAGTTCGTCTGGAAGTAGAGCAAGAAGTCTCTGCTGTTCAAGACAGTCGCGGGCAAGCAGCTGACTTGGTAACAAGTAAGCGTGCTATTAAAACTGCTGTTTTGGCCGAACATGGACAGACAGTGGTCCTTGGTGGTCTGGTGTCGGATGATACGTCACTTTCAAGACAAGGCATACCTGGGTTGAGCAGTATCCCTTATGTTGGGCGATTGTTCCGATCAGATAATAGAAGCAATGTAAAACGTAACCTTCTTGTTTTTATCCATCCAACAATTGTGGGTGATGCAAATGATGTGCGCCGTTTGTCTCAGCAGCGCTATAGTCAACTTTATAGCTTGCAATTGGCGATGGATAGAAATGGCAATTTTGCAAAACTGCCTGAACAGGTTGATGATGTCTATAATCAAAAGATGACACCGCCAAGTATTAGCTCTCAGCCAAAAAATTATCAGCAGGTTCCTTCGGGTGGCAAAAGCTCGACAGTAATAACACCTGTGGCTGTAGAGCCATCGGTTCAAAGACAAACATTACAGTTGCCTGAACCTGAAGTTAATCGTACTAAAAATACCGTAACAACAACGACACTGCGTCCAAGCACAGCACCGTAGTAGCATGTTATGATTGATAAAAAATGAATAGGACATAAGCATGACTTGGAAATTACAAGCAATTACTGGCGAAATTACTGGCCAAGAAATTAGTGTTGATCGTGATATGTTAGTCGGGCGCCATCAAGATGCTGATGTATTGTTGCAAGCCGCTGAAATTTCACGTCGCCACGCTGCATTGCTTTTAAAAGATCAATTGCTATGGGTGCAAGACCTCAATTCATCAAATGGTACATTCATAAACGGTATTCGTATTGAGCAAGAAAAGCAGTTGCATGATGGTGATATTGTTCAATTTGCTAGCTTTAAATTTTCTGTATTAGCGCCTGCGAAAGAAATATTAGATTTACCCGAAATCGAAGCAGAACCAGTGCAAACTGCTGCACTAACACAAGACTTAAGTGATCAAGGAATGCCAAGTCTTGCAGAGCGTGCTGCAGAAACAGAAGTTCGTCGTGATGGTATGCCACAGAATGTTTCTATACCAAAGCCTGCACCTATTCCAGAGGGTGTGGATGTCAATGTAAAACAACCATCACCTGTTGCCTTTGAGGAGCCTGTTTCTCGTGTTGCTGAAGAAAAAGAACAACAGAAGAATGCCTCAGTTGGTTTAATCACTATTATTATTTTAGTAATTTTAGCTTTATTAGCATGGTTATTCTTTAAATAATCCGTTGCTGCTTTTACAATCAAGGCATGCTAAAGCATGCCTTTTTAATTTTGAGAAGAAAAAGATGTCTGTTGCACAACTAAGTAAGCGCGATTTAATTTTATTTGATCTAGATGGAACACTGGTTGATTCTGCCGCTGATTTGTATCGGTCTATGAATTTAAGTTTAGAAGCGCTCAGTTGGCCTTTGGTAACAGAAGCTCAGATTCGAGAGTGGGTGGGTAAGGGAGCTTCAAAACTCTGTGAAAGTGTTCTTTTACATATTTTTGGAAAATTAGATGCTGAACAGCGTAAAGTTCTCTTGCAGAAATTTGTTGATATATACGGTGCTGAGCTTTGTGTGAATACTCAAATTTATCCTGGTGTAACTGAGTTTTTAAAGCATTGTAAAACTTTGAATATACATATGGCATGTGTTACCAATAAGCCTGTGCAACTTGCTCAAGGCTTACTTGATGCATTAGAACTTTCTTCTTATTTTCAAGTTGTACTTGGAGGCGATAGCTTGCCAGAGAGAAAGCCACATCCATTACCTTTGTTGCATTGCATGCAAAGTCTAAAAATATCTGCGTCACAATCATTAATGATTGGCGATTCAAGTAATGATATTGAGGCTGCGCGTCGTGCGGGAATTGATTGTATTGTGGTTAGCTATGGCTATAATCATGGAGAAAATATCTATGATTGCAAACCTCAGCAAGTGGTTGATAGTTTGGCTGAGTTAATTATCTAATGAGTGAAATGGAGATCAGCATGAATAAGCGTATGGTTTTTCGATGGCGTGTCTAAATCGAAACTAGAAAAACACACTTTTAAATCGAAACCATATTAGAGAAAAATTCATGACTACTTTAGCGCAATTCGAACAGCTTAAAGCATCAGGTTACAACACTATTCCAGTTTATCGTCAGCGTTTAGCAGATACGGAAACACCTTTATCTGTTTTTGCTCGTTTTAAGGAGCAAAAACAAGCTTATTTATTTGAATCGGTTGAAGGTGGTGAAAACTGGGCGCGTTACTCTATGATTGGTTTGGGTGAATCGACAGTTTTTTCATGCAATGCAGGCGTTTTATCTATACAGCATGCTGATGGTTCGATCACACAAGAAGATTGTCTAGATCCATTTGAATATATTCGTGAATTTCAGAAGCAATTTAAAGTTCCACCAGCTGAGTTTTTACCAGACTTACCAAGTTTTACAGGCGGGCTGGTTGGTTATTTAGGCTATGATGCGGTTCGCTATATAGAGCCACGGTTAAAGAATGTTCCTGCGGCTGATCCAATTACATTGCCGGATTTGTGGTTAATGCTATCAAAAACGGTCATTGTCTTTGATAACCTTAAAGATACTCTGTTTTTAATTGTTCATGCCGATACAGCACAGCCAAATGCTTATGAAGATGCACAGCAAAAGTTAGATCAATTGGAACAGTTGTTGGCTACACCAGTTAGTTTACAAGCTAAGCCACATACACCACCTCATTTTGAATCGATTACAGGTAAAGCGAAATTCCTGGAGACCATAGAAAAGGTTAAAGAATACATCCGTGCGGGCGATGTTATGCAGGTTGTTCCTGGTCAACGTATGGTTTCTGACTTTGATGGAGAGGCTTTACAGGTTTACCGTGCTTTACGTCATTTAAACCCTTCGCCTTATTTGTTCTTAGTACAAGGTCAAACAATTACGGATCAAAAACCATTCCATATTGTAGGGTCATCACCTGAAATTCTCTCTCGTCTTGAAAATGGTATTGCGACAGTTCGCCCGTTGGCTGGTACGAGACCACGCGGAAAAACTAAAGAAGAAGATATCGCTTTAGAAAAAGACTTACTCTCTGATGAGAAAGAAATCGCAGAGCATTTAATGTTGATTGACCTTGGTCGAAATGATGTTGGGCGAGTTTCTAAAATTGGTAAGGTCAAAGTGACTGATCAGATGGTCATTGAGCGCTATTCGCATGTCATGCACATCGTTTCAAATGTACAAGGTGAAGTGCGTGATGATATCGATGCACTAGACGTATTTAAGGCAACTTTTCCAGCAGGTACTTTGTCTGGCGCACCAAAAATTCGCGCAATGGAAATTATTGACGAAGTAGAGCCTGTGAAAAGAGGTGTTTTTGGTGGGGCAGTGGGATATTTAGGATGGCATGGTGAAATGGATATGTCGATTGCAATCCGTACCTGTGTAATCCGTGATAAAAAAGTGTATGTACAGGCTGGAGCGGGCTTAGTTGCTGACTCAAATCCTGAATCAGAATGGAATGAAACCCAAATAAAAGCTCGCGCAGTGATCAAAGCGGTTGAATTATCATCAAACGGATTGATTTTATGAGTTTTTAGCAGTTTTTTTTAAAAAACTGCTTGCATCGTTTGGAAGTTTTGCTAAACTGCACACCGTTCCGATACGAAACGTACGAAACACTAAGAAGCGCCGGCATAGCTCAGTTGGTAGAGCAACTGACTTGTAATCAGTAGGTCCACAGTTCGAATCCGTGTGCCGGCACCATCTAAAGTGTGAAATTGTTAAGTGTAGGATAACACTGAAATAAGTGTGATATGGTGAGATTCCCGAGCGGTCAAAGGGGGCGGACTGTAACTCCGCTACGAAAGTTTCGAAGGTTCGAATCCTTCTCTCACCACCATTACTTCGATTGAAGTGCTAAGTATACCAGCATCGTGCGGGAGTAGCTCAGTTGGTAGAGCGGCAGCCTTCCAAGCTGCATGTCGCGAGTTCGACCCTCGTCTCCCGCTCCATCGAAGGATAATCGCTCTTATAGCTCAGTGGTAGAGCACTCCCTTGGTAAGGGAGAGGTCTCGAGTTCAAATCTCGATAAGAGCTCCAGATACAGTTTAGTAGATTTTCTACAAAGATTTAAAAAGCAGGCTTATTAGTCTGCTTTTCAAGTATTGGGTGTTTGATTTTTTAGGCGATATGTCGATGCTGAGTCTTGCTCAGAATTGTGTTCGACGTAAACGAGGACTATAAACATGGCTAAGGCTAAGTTTGAACGTAATAAGCCACACGTAAACGTGGGCACAATTGGTCACGTTGACCATGGTAAAACAACTTTAACTGCTGCGATTGCAACTATTTGTGCAAAAACTTACGGCGGTGAAGCGAAAGATT
>Ga0209370_1000279_pt1 | contig 89065 bp, 91 predicted proteins | sample AgamicAtPrz_FD_187164 | JGI IMG/M metagenome (GOLD analysis project Ga0209370, IMG submission 187164) | Agave microbial communities from Guanajuato, Mexico - At.P.rz (SPAdes) (version 2) | ecosystem: Host-associated > Plants > Phyllosphere > Phylloplane/Leaf | place: Guanajuato, Mexico...
TTTGCCCTTTGCCGCGAGAGAACTCACCAGGGAGATGGACAACCATCACCACAGGAGAAAACCAGGATGCACACACGAAACGTCAACGTCAAAACCGCCGCTCAAGAATCTTCCAGGAAGATGGGGGGAAAAACCGTGTCGTACACGATCCTCGTCGCTGAGACGAAAAAAAACTCTGAGGAGGAATCGGACGTTCTGGAGTTCAGCAGCCTTGCTGAGCTGAAGAAACTGCGCAGACGTTGCCCCGAAACAATGCGCTGCACCTATTTCTACGCCCTCAGCAGCGGCGTCGATAAACAGTTCCGCCATATCCATGTGGCTGAAGCTGACCACTTCAAACAGTTTGTGCGCCTGATCGAGCGCGCAGGTATAGACATTTAAATCCGGCTCACCCCGTGCGGCAGCCGCCTCACGGAACCTCATCAGACAGGAGCATGAAGATGAACGTTAACCCCCCGACCGCTGCACCAATGGCCTTTTTCGTTCCGTCACATAACGCCGTTTATGACCGGGCAACACAGCTGGAAGGGCAGTGGGTGACTCAGCGTGAAGCGTTAACGCTAGAATCCCTGCGCTGCCTCTATCCGGATGCGGAGCTGATCCCCGCGAATCTGGTACAGGAAAAGCTGAAAGACGGCTATCGCCGTCCCTGGGTGGAAATCACCGAGGCCCGGTACATCGACCAGATGGAAACGCTGCCGCCTGTGGACTGGTGCAGAGGGTTTGGCGGGGAGTCGTTCAAGTCGATGGAGTTTACGGGCGGGGACGTGACCGCGATTTTTGTACGGTACGGCGCGCGTTTCTTTGAGTGCCATGACCTGCACACCCGCCATCACCGGGAGCTGATTGGCGACGTGATCGCCCGTTTCTGTCTCGATGCGCCGCTGAATTCCGCGCATTAAAAAAGCAGGGTTGCCCCTGCTTTCTCAACGCCGGTTAGCCGCTGTAACGGTGAACCGGCAATCACAACCAAAGTAAGGAGATTGATCGTGAAATTTGACCCGCAAACTGTCGCACAGGCGAAGGCATTTGTAAATGCCCTCCGCGCCGGAAAACGCGCACGCGTACCCGCGCTGCGCTTCTCACAGTGGCAGCCGTTCCTGTCCGTGATAAATGCCGAAACGGGCTATGCCGCCGATGCTGACTGTGGTCTGGCTGTCAGCGTCTACCCGGCGCTTGGACTGGCTTAACAGGAGACGGCCGCCCGCGGGCGGCCGGTAAGGAGAAACCATGTCACAACTGAGTTTTGAATCCCTGTTCCTGTCTGACCACGCAGAGGCGCAGCCGCAGGCTTCTGCTCCTGCCCGAATGTTGTCGCCAGCTGAGGCGCGTAGAGAGTTCGCCAGTGTCTTCCGTCAGACTGCGAAACATATGCGCCGTTCAGAAGTGTTCCGCGACTTTATCCAGCTTGCTGCCAATCAGCTGGATGTGGCTCGGGTGCGCACGCCAGAGGGCATGGAAAGTAGCTATCTGATCTGCAAATGTTATGAACCGTCCGATTTAGACGCCATGAACCAGCTGTTCTGCCTGTTGGTGGAGGGACTGGCGGGTGAAATTCATGATTTCCTCGGCGCACTGTATATGGAGCAGGAGCTGGGCGCGGACGAAATGGGACAGTATTTCTCTCCGTCCTCCATCTCCCGCCTGATGGCCGGACTACTCATGCCCGGCGCTCAGGAGACGATAAAGCGTGAGGGTTGGATGACGCTCGATGAGCCTGCCTGTGGTAGCGCCGGTATGGTCATTGCCTTTGCATACTGGATGACTGACGCGGGATATAACCCGTCAGAACAGCTGTATGCCACCTGCACAGATATCGATCCGATGGTGGCTGATATGGCCTTTATCCAGCTGTCACTGCTAGGTATTCCTGCGAAAGTCGTGACCGGTAATACGCTGACCCTGAAAGCAAATCGCGTGCGTTATACCCCCGTTTATTACTTCAATGACTGGCAGGGACGTCTGGCGTTCCGCAGCCGTTTCGAAGCTATGAAAAACTTTCTGGCCACCGTGGCCGCCTGACTGACTGAGCGGCAGGGCAGACCTGCCGCAGGGAGAGAGAAAATGACAAACAACACACTGAACGCTGTTCCGGCGACCGTGCTGGAGACGATGGCAGAACGCCTGACCGGCCAGCCTGAACCGCTAAAAATCCGCAGCAACGATGATCACGCCGCCCTGGCTGCAGATGTGCTCTGGAAATTTGCCCGTAAAACCGGGCTGAACAGGGAAAGCGAAAGCGTGCAAACTGTTATCACGGATTTTCTGGCAAATCTGCTGCACTTGTGCGAACAGTGCGATCCGGACGGGGCTGGCATCGAGGGATTTAATGCCCTGCTGAATATGGCCATGATGCACTATGAGCAGGAAAACGGAGGTGACAGCGAAGAACCGATCTGATCGGAAATCCTTGCCCCGGTGCATATCATCGGGGCAACCGCAAAAAAATGCTTCCCCTTCGGGGAAACGGGGAGGGCGAAAGCGCCTCCGGCGCTCCTGCCTTTCCCCGTTGCAGTGCTTCTCTCCTTACCTGCGATCATAACCGGCGTCCTGCTGGTTATCTTTCTCCGCTGCAGCTCAGTGGCCATAACCCAAAAAACGGGCAGGGCGATGGCCCCCTTCGGCTCCCGGCCAGCGTTGCTGTCCGGTCGTCGAGCCCTACTCCGCCAGGGCGGCCGCTGCGCACCCGCCGGGCTCCGCCGAACCCCTTCGGGTTTCGGGCTGACGCTAGGGTCTGATGGCGAAGGTCAAGGGCTGCGGCTTCTCCGGTCGTGCCGTCCGGAACGCCTTCACCGCGCCGGCTGATGCCGTCGCTTTAATGGCGCCACGCCGTTCCGACGTGTCGGGTGTGTGCATCCTGTTCCCCCGGTGAGGCCATCCCCCGTGCGTCCTCACGCGGAGGGCTGTTCGTAGCACCGTCAGTTCGTCATCCGAAGGGTGAAATGCACTCCGCCAAAACTTTTTGCGTACCGCAAAAACTTTCGTCTCCGCCCCTTTCCTTCCGCCCTTCGCCGTTGCTCCTTTGCCCTTTGCCGCGAGAGAACTCACCAGGGAGATGGACACCATCACCACAGGAGAAAACCAGGATGCACACACGAAACGTCAACGTCAAAACCGCCGCTCAAGAATCTACCGGAAGATGTGATTCAAACCTCACCACGTCCCAGTTCACGGATCTGTTTTGCTGGGTCCTGGCAGCATCGGAAGGGGAGCCACAACCGGCAATTTTTACGCCGCCAGAGAATGCCACTGAGCTGACGTTAATTAATGACGAATGCCCGGATTATATCTCTGTCTGGGTTGTAGATGGTCGCCCGGTGGCAGCTGCAATGCCGCTGGATAATTTTCACCGCGTTATTCCTTCATCACTAACTAAATAATCAGGAGTAAATAAAAATGGTCAGTTTCGCAAACCGCTATCGTATTCCTACCTCGATCCGCAAAGACCGTCCGCTGACGAATGAGGAATTACAGCTCATCGTTCCAAGCGCGTTCTCATCGGATAAACACGATTCACGCTCTGAACGTTATACATATATCCCGACCATAAACATTCTTGATCGTTTACGTGATGAAGGTTTTCAGCCGTATTATGCAACTCAGTCACGTACACGTGACCAGGATAAACGCGACTTTACAAAGCATATGCTTCGCCTGCGTCGTCATGATCAGATTAACGGAAAAGAAGTACCGGAAATTATTCTGCTGAATAGCCATGATGGTTCAAGCAGCTATAAAATGATCCCCGGTATGTTCCGTCAGGTTTGCAGTAATGGGCTTGTTGCATGGAAGGATTTTGGTGAAATCCGCGTACCCCACAAAGGAGATATTGTCGGGCAGGTTATCGAAGGCGCTTACACGGTGCTGAACACATTTGACGCGGTTGATGAAAATATAGACCTAATGAAAAGCATTAAGCTGACTTTGCCTGAGCAGCGCCTTTTTGGTGCGACCGCCCTGGAACTTAAGTACGATGGAAAACCAGCGCCGATTACTCCGGAGCAAATTATTAACCCGCGCCGTGTACTCGACAGAGGCCAGGATTTATGGACCACGTTTAACGTGGTGCAGGAAAATGTGATCCGTGGTGGAATTCGTGGCAGAACGCAAAAAGGTAAGATGACCAGAACGCGGGAAGTCACCGGAATAGATGGTGACATCAAATTAAATCAGGTGCTCTGGAAAATGGCCGAAGAGTTTGCAAAACTGAAGGCCTGATGATTAAGCCGCTCAACAGAGCGGCTTTTTACTGCCCGCTATGTAACGAGGTGGTTTCTGCAATTTTTATCTCATGTTCACTTCCCGCAGCTGGCGTCAGACGTTCAGAAAGTAACTTTTTTCTTGCCAGTAATACGCGATATATATTTTTGATATCCTGAGCATAGGCCTTGCGCTGCGCAATGAGTTTTTTGCTCGGCCCCGTATTATACATCCCTACGCTGTCCCAGTTTTTTCCGTATGACCTGAAGTTGTGCGCCAGTACCCATGCCCCTGTATAAACGCAGATGCATGGATCACTCAAAAGGCGCTCACGGGTAATATTGAAGTTTTTAAGTTTACCGTAATGGGAACTGTTCACCTGCATCCCGCATACATCTTCAGTTCCATTCCTGTTTGATCCATTTATCGCACCCGGCTTAAGTCTGCTCTCTTTAATTGAAATTGACATAAGCAGTAGCGGATCAATTTGATAATCTTTCCCGACCTGATCAAAGCACATCTGGGGAGCTGCGCCAGCAGACATGGAAAGAGTCAGCAATGCCGCAGGCAGTAACGATATTTTCATTGTTTGGCCTTTTAACGAAATACACGGGCTCTGGAGAGTTGCCTTAAAAAATACCCCGGCGAATCGTCGTAATCAAGTTAATTCACTACAAACGCGCGTGAGCGCTCTCCTGAAGGGATTTAACACCTGTCCGAAATAAACATGTCAGAGCAGCAGGCGGTATTAACATGCCGCTCTTTACTAACCCTTTAAAACATCACACCCCACGCAAGACTCCGTCTTGCAGATTTTTCCTTTAATTTCAGGTGGATGCCTTTAAGAAATTTGCGCATTTTTGGAATATGACCGTTTAATGTCGTACATATCGACACTACACTATCGTATAATCCTGATACACTGTTAGTGTCGGTATGTCTCACATGCATCGTACAATTGTAGATATGCTGTAATTACATTGAATTATATATCGCACAGTGTCACACTGTCGCACATCTTAGTGCAGGATTGTACTACTGTATAGAACACAAATCCGCAGCAGTATCAACCCATTATAGCCCTGCACAGCAATCTGATAATCCACCAACAGGCCATATGTAGTGTCGGTTCCGACACTAAATTAAAACAGGTAAGAAATATGGGAAGAGTCGGCATTTACCTTAAAGACAAAATTGAACGTAAAGTTCGCGATATTGTTCAACAAGACCTGCAGAACGGCGCTACAGCTGGAGAAGCAAACATATCAGCCACCTGCAATGAATTAATCCGGCTTGGACTGCTTGTTTATAAACGAGATGGCGAGGATGGCAACCAGTTTGATATCGAAGGATATCGCAGAGACGTCATAAGAAAAGCAGCCGGCTCACGCGAGGGCACAGTTCTCATTGCCACCCTACTTGCTGAGGTGTATTTAAAAATGACAGGAAAAGACGGCGAAGGCCGCCTGGAAGATACGCTTGATATGATTTTAAGTGGTATAAACACAGCCGAGGACGAAGCTGAATCAAGGCACTTCATCAACGAAAAAGAATAAATCTGCGAGCCGGAAACCCCGGCTCGCATCGATCACTGAGACAGCTTTTCATCCCAGGGAAGGTCACTTTTCTCCACCTCCCTTATTTTTTCCTTCAGGAACACCTCGAACTCCATGCAAAGAACTTTAAGTGCCTGCGCATCCTCGTTCTGGTCAAGTAACCTTTCCGTGAAATAACCCAGCGTATTCATTAGGCGGGTGAGTATTTCGTCATTCAGACTACGGTTATGCACCTTCGCCATTGCCCTGATTTCATCCGCAAGGTTCTCAGGAATACGCATGCTATATCCGGTTGTTTTACCCGGAAGCAAAATTCTTTCACCCTCACGCCACATCCACAATTGCTCTTGCTTGAGCGGGACATTAACTTCCTTCACAGCATCAACGGATTCACCATCAAGTAATTTTCCAAGCCATTCCTCAAATCTCACCGCCAGCGCAATGAGTCTCTCTCCTTCCGCTGTTTTAATCACAGGTCTACCCGGCTGATAATTCAGCGACAACAAAAGCCTGGCAATAATTTCCTCATTCACACTCCTGTTGCCAGCTCTGGCACATATTCTCAGCTCCATAAGCAGATTATCCGGAGCGCGCAATCGCCACTCCACAGCTTCACCCGGCTGGAACTTACGTGGACGGCCGCGACCATCCCACATTTTCTCTTTAACTTTCATAGCTATAGATCCCGGAGGCCATTTCCGTACTTTCTGGTCAACAAAGCCTACTCACTTACATATTCGGATAAATCTGAATGATTCCAAAAAGTGTGACATGTGTCACAGTTTTTTTTTTTTAGGGTCATGGGACAATTGCGCCCGCGTAAACAAGCACTTACGCGACTCACTTTTGTTTACTTCGGAGAAAACAAACATGTTAACCAAAGGCAGTGCCCTTAACGTCGGTAAGGGATGGGCGGTAGCGTCTTTATTCCGCAAAGCACGTGAAAATCGCCAGACTAAATTTTACTTAAAGTCCGCAGGCGCTTTTTTAATTGCACTTATGGTCACTCACCCGGCATTCGCTGGCGGCACCGACCTTCTTTCCTCACAGAACACCACGGTTAATTCCACCTTCGGCTCTGGCTCTTCATTGATTAAATGGTTTTATATTGCCGAAATCATCATGGGCCTGTTTATTTACATCAAGGCCCGCTCACCGCTGGTATTCGTCGGTATCGTAATGGCAATCATCTTTACCCGTGTAGCCTTCGGCATCGCGAGTTAAACGATGAGCGGGGAGGAGGATAAATACAACTTCCCGGAAACAATGAACCAGCAGGACCGCTATTTAGGTTTGCCAATTGATGAGTTAATTGTTACCGCACCCCTTATTGTTTTGGGGGCGCTTAACAACCTGTCAGTTGAACTTGGCGTTATAGCGGGAATCCTCTGGTTCATCGTCAGATATCTGAAAAAAGGGCAGGGGTCGTACTGGTTACTTAATTTCTGTTACTGGCACCTGCCATCACTTTTATTCAAAGTTACCTTTCGCCAGATACCTGATTCTAGTTTCCGTCACTGGAGGGCATAGTTTTCATGAAACTGAATATTAAAGGAGAGCGCGATAAACAACTCCGCTATGCGTTTATTGGTCTTTCAGCTTTAACTTTACTTATGGGGGCCGGTAACGTACTGACAGGTTCGCTTGCATGGTATTTTGCCACCACCCAGAAAACCATTACCACACCATTAACATTTAATCGCCCCTTCACATCAGATTCAAAAGGTGTCGATGCCCCAGGCCTGACACAATTCGCCGCCTCCTTTATTTACTGGCGACTGAACGTCACCCCGGAAAACATCGACAACAACCAGAAAATGATTCTTGGATTCGTCCCTTCCGACGAACGGGACGAACTCAAGAAAGCTCTGGACATTGAAGCTGAACGCATCAGGAAAGCAGGCATTTCCACCCAGTTCGACACGAAAGAAATTCGTGTCATGGATGATGGCTCCGTGCAGTACAGCGGGGTTCTGAAGTCCTCCACCACTAACGGCGTAATCATCACGCCGATGAAAGACCAGGAAAAAACCTACCGCCTGAAACTGAGTTATGAGAACGGTGTGATTAACCTCCACAGCTTCGAAGAACTCCAGCCGGTATCCACCACCAACTGACAGGACTGCCCATGAAATTTCATATTTCACCGGCAGCTGCTGCTGTGTTTCTGGCAGCGGGATTATTTACCAGCGGCCTCCGGGCCGCTTCCGCACCCGCAGCCATTCCGTTTGAGAACGACGCCGCCTTTAACGTCACTCTCAGCAACACCAACCCGAGCAAGGTTGTTGTCGACGGAGAACTCATTACCAGCATCAGCGGACCAACCGGTGCCTATGACCAGAGCCAGACCGACGACGGAGCACTTATTCTGTCTCCACTTGTCAACCAGAACTTCACGCTGTTTATTCAGACCGACCGCAGTTCATCCCTGAGCCTTAACATCCGGCCGCAGCCGGGTAACGGCAAAACACTGCGCTTCACCCCAATGTCACCACCACTTCGCAAGAACGACGATGCGAAGGCATGGGAAGAAGGGCAGACCTACGAAAAAACACTGGTCGCACTGTCCCGCGCCGTAGTCAACGGTCAGGTGCCGGACGACTACCAGGAGTATCCGGTCAGCCGCATGCCTGCATACACACCCGCCAGTGATGTACGCCTGACACCGGAACGCCAGTTTGTTGGTAACCACCTGCGCGTTGTGCGCTTCCGGATGAGCAACCCGGGCAGTATCACCCGCAGCCTGCGCGAGCGCGATTTCTGGCGCAAGGGCGTCCGGGCCGTGATGCTGTCGCAGAACCAGCTTTATGCCGGTGGCGAAGGCTACGCCTGGATTGTGTTTTCAGATGACGGAGACACCCACCCATGAGTCTGAATAAAAACCTGAAAACCCGGCGCAAACAGCTGGCCATTCTTGCCGCCGTTATCGTGGGAGGCGCCGCCGCCACAAGCGGCGTTATCTGGTACGGGCAACATCAGCAGGAACAGAAACACCCCGCGCCGGTCGCCACCCCAAACATGACCGGCGTGGTCACGGCAGCGTTTAACCAGCAGGTTAATGATGCCGCACTGGCACAGCAGCAGGCCAAGACCTCCGCACTTGAGGATAAGCTCGCCACGCTCACCCAGCAGTTTGCACAGAACAAGCTCACCACCGAGCAACAACTGGCCAAAAAGGACGAAGAAATTCAGCGCCTGAATGACCAGCTAACGAAAGCCCCCGGCAGCAACACGACCACTGGCCAGCAGACACCACCTGCCGGTCAGAACGGAACACCACTCCCCGGACCTGTTGCTGCAGGTCAGGCCCGACCACCCGAATACACCGTGACCCCCACAGGCACACCGGCCGCCACTGGTGTGAATATGGGGCAGGGGACAGCGTTCTACCCGGGCGGCTCAGGCCAGAGGATGACAGGTGGCCTGTCGACAACAAAGTTCAAATACGACAGCCTGATGAAAAAGCCGACCAAACTACCCTGGATTCCGTCAGGCTCCTTCTCTGACGCCATCATGATTGAAGGGGCCGACGCCAACGCCAGCGTTACCGGTCAGCAGAACACCCAGCCCGTCACCATCCGCCTGTTGGGCAACATCCAGATGCCGAACAACAAAGAATACAGCGCTGACGGCTGCTTTGTTGTGGGTGAAATCTGGGGTGACATCTCCAGCGAGCGCGGGATTGTCCGGACGAAATCAATCAGCTGCGTACTGAAAAACGGCAAGCACGTCGATATGGAGTTCGATGGCCATGTCAGCTATCAGGGGAAAGGCGGCGTTCGTGGCAAGCCAGTGATGCGGAACGGCATGATTGTCGGCTACGCCGGTGCAGCAGGCCTCCTGTCTGGTTTTGGTGAAGGTATCAAATCTGCGGCAACACCATCTGTCGGCCTCGGTGCCACAGCGGATGTCGGTGCCGGCGACGTGTTTAAGCAGGGTATAGGCGGCGGAGCCAGTAAGGCGGCCGACACGCTGAGCCAGTACTGGATTAAGCGCGCCGAACAGTATCACCCGGTAATTGATATCGGTGCTGGCAACCTGGTAACTGTCGTGTTCCAGAAGGGCTTCCGCCTTGAAACCCTGGAAGACGCTGAGGACGCCAAGGCGAAAGAGGAACTGCAGAAAGCCGGCAACGCCGCGCAGAACGCCGTGACTCCTCAACCGGCGAGCCAGACCACTGCATCCAGCACCACCTCAGTCGGCAACATCAACCCGGATGACGTTCTCCGCCAGGCCAGTCAGCTGCGTCTCGGTGACACCATCAACTGACGAGGGAAGAAAGATGGACGCGCGAAAATTACTGTTTTGGGCAACAACCCGATGGAGACCAGCGCTGACATTCATCGTTTCATGGTCCATTTTGTTCGCCACTCTTTACTCCAGTTTTAAGTGGGTACAGCTGACCGGATTAGTTCTCTGGCTGGCTGGAAACCTTTTTCTTGCTGAATCAATTCCCGGGGGCATGGTGTGGCGGGAACTGCACTCACCACCTTCAGAAGCAGCACAAAAGGAGGGTAAATGAAAACAACAGCGCAGGGGGACGGGCCAGACTGTAAAGCAAAGGATGTGAACCGTCGAATAAGGATAACAGTTAACTGGCTCTATTCGATTTGTTGGGTTCTCTGGTGGGTGGCGGTGATTGCAATCATTATCAAAGGAGTACGGGAGGAATATGCATTTCGCATCTTTGGTGCAATCTTCATAGCCTTCGTTCTGATTCGTATACGACCTCCCATCTGGCCAGATAATACCGCCGAACCTCTCCCGGGACCAAACAACAGTGACAAAAAGGAGAGCAAATGAAGGGACCACGCATAGATGACCGTATCAATTTTCTGAGGGGTATTGAACGGGACTGGAAAGACTGGTCTGCAGGAAAAAATACAAAACCCCACTGGATATTTTTTGTAGGAGTATTAACCGCTACAGGGATGCTGATTTTTAGCTTCTGGTCAGGCAATCAGAGGCTTACCGTGGCTTCCTTTGCTATTGGAATAGCATTTATTCTCGCCGGATTGTTACAGCCTGGTGAAACATGGGAAGAAAAAATACAGAAGAAAATTCGGGCATATGAGCCGCTTGATATTGATGCCATGCGTACCCTGGCCGTCTCTGTTTTTCATAAGGATGAGTTGATGCTGGAAGAACTCAGACATTGGCTGGATGCTGAGTTCAGCGCCATTTCGGATGCCGTTCTTCGTGATGGGTGCCAGCCACATTCCGGCGACATAATTAACTGAGGAGACGATGCATATGTCGTATAAAACCAGGCTGGATGTTATCGAAGAAGACCTGAACAAATGGCGCGCTGGGAAAAAGATTCACAAGTACCGGCGGTTTTTGATGCCCACAGCGCTCGCACTTCTGCCCTGCAGTATTTTTCTCTACGGTGTTTTTCATATTAAGGCTGGATTTGTCGTTCTGGGCTTCATGCTCGCCTTCCTCTTGTTCCGGCTCTTTACAGGAAAAGAAGATACCCCGGACACCTGGGAGGGTCGAATCAATCAGGCATTGCTGTCCTACAGCCCGATGAATCAGGACGCGTTCGAAAAACTGTGCCGCACCGTAAATGAGAAGAGGGTAATAGAGCCTGATGACGTTGCTGCATGGCTCGAAGACGAAAAAGAAGCACGTGCGCTTTTCAGGCGGCAGCGAGATGAACGGCAACGCCACAGCTTCACTAAATGGCTGGATAAACGGGAGTCCGGCCAGAAGACCGAATGTAATGAGGAGGGTAAATGAAACGTACTGCCGCAGTTTTGTTGATGGTGCTTTCCCTGGCAACACCTGGTGCGGTGAATGCAGCTGCTGCAGCGGTAATTGTTAACCAGGCAGCCGCTGCTGCCAAAACAGAGATGGAGAATTCAATACAGCTTGAAGCTGTGGAGCGTGAGGCAACAGCCCACCCGGACGCCTGGAAAGCATATCTGCGTGTGTTGTCTGTCGTACCCCGCAATGCCCCCACAGTTCTGCAAAATCGTTACCGCAGCCTGGCTGTTTCACTGGCGCTGAAGGCGGCAATGGCATGTTCACCAGATGCTCTGAGGCTACTGGAGCGTAACGATGTGATTGAGTTTCGTGTACTCCGTTCATCGCTTGTCACAGCCTGCAGAACCGCCAGATAAGGAAGCCGGAATGCGTGATGAAGAGCGTAATAACAGCCTGCTCAGGAAAATGCGGATGCATATTGCTGAATGGGAGGCTGGCCGACCGACTCCGACAGCAAGCAGGTACATGTTTTTGGTGTTTATCATCTTTCTCAGTGTAGGCGGGCCGGTTCTTACGTACCACCCATCACTGTGGGCACTGGGTTTCCTGATTGTCTGGTTATTTCTGACCCAATGGATATGCAGGCGAATTGTCCCCCGCCACAACGAAAGCTGGACGGAGGTATTCGACAGGATGCTTTCTGCCTATGAACCCCTGAACCTTCCTGCCTGGGATTATCTGAAGCATCAGGCTGAAACAGAAGGCCTGACGGCCAGCAACATCAGAAACTGGTATCAGCTGGAAGCGATGAGTGTCTGGCCAGAAAAGAAACCTGACCTGAAGTTCCTCAGCAAGAAAACCTGTGTCGGCAGCAAAAAAAGGACGAAGTGAATGAAGCATAAAACGGCAATTACACTCTCTCTGGCCCTGCTGTTCAGTACCCCTCATCTTGCTACTGCCGGGATGACCAGCGCACTGGACTATTTATTTGGGTCTGCGACCGGGCGCGGTGAAGAAAGCTTCCTGGTAGCAAAGAAAAAGGCTCTCGCTGATAAAGACCCCTGGCATGCCTGGCTGGAATTGTCTGCCAGTGACCCGGGTGATATCTCCAGCGATATCCGTGAACAATACAGCGAGCTGGCAGCTTCACTGGTTCTGAGCGCAGCCCGGAAAAATAATCCGGATGCACTGGTTCTGGCGTTCAGCCGGGATGACGCGCCGGGGTTTGTTGAAAGCCGCCCTGAGCTCTATGAGCCACTCCTGACGCTGGCGGAAAAAGCAGCTGGCAGCCGGAAGGATAAAGAGTTGTTAATGGCCGCCGGAGACATACTGCAAAAAGGACAGTGGACAATCAAAGACAGCCAGCGCGCGGCGGGTTACTACTCAAGGGCCTGGCTGGCGGGAGAGAACAACGCACCTGCAAAGCTTTATTCCATCTACCAGGAACTGCAGGACCCTGGCAGCGCTTATTTCTGGCAGCTTCGCTGCATCGGTAACTGTCGTATCTGGCAGGATGAAAGCTACTCTCCGGTGACCCAACTCCTGAATCCCCGCCAGATTCAGTGGATTCAGAAACAGGCTCGGGATAAGACCGTCATAACAGTTAACGGGCTGGCAGCCCTCAAGGAGCTGCGATGAACATAATGGCCAGACGCCTTATAGCAGCAGGCCTGACCGCAGGTCTTCTGCTCAGCACCTTAACTGCGCATGCCGGTAAAAGCCCGGGTTCTGGCTCAAGGTCTTTCAGCGCGTCCTCATCGAAAGGCTCTGCTGTGCGAAGCTCCCCGCGACCGTCAACATCAGGACCGATCACTTATAAAAGTGCTGTACCTGTGACGCCGGTCAACCGTTACAACTCGCGGACACCTGAAAAAGCCGGCAGCTACCGTTCCGTTTTGTCTCGATCGCAGACCCTTCCTTCAGAAAAGCTGCAGACAGTTATTCGGGAGAAAGAACGAAGCGGCCCGGGATGGATGGGAACCGCGCTGCTGGTCTGGTTATTAAGTCAGCACGACCTTTCCTCCTCTGATAAGGCGTGGGTGAATCAACAAATCGCGCAGGCGAAAAAAGAAAACCAGCAGGTACTGCCACCGCCTCCTGAACTGTCTGATGTGGCTTTTAACTGGAGTTATCCATCTGCATTTACTCCAGGGCAAAAGGCGATGATCGCCGTTAGTGCAAAACAGGGTCTCGCGGGTAAAGCGGTCCCCGTGACCTGCGTAATGAACGGCTCTTACGGCGTTAAGAACGGTGACATCACCCGCATGGAATGGACACCCGATAAGGTCATGACAGCAATTATGCGCTGTGAGGCCGGTGGGTTGAGTGACTTACGCATGTTTAGTGCCGGAGAGATGAAATGACGACGACTGCCAGAAAGTTTTCACTGAAAAAAATCCTGTATGACTACCGCCATGTGGCTATTCCTCTCCTGGTTTATTCCTGCGAGTTGACCATATGGGCTGTTCTGAACCGAAACGGCATTGGTGAGTATGGCTGGTCGGCCTGGCGCATCGCCTTACTTGTATGCCTGATACTACTTGTGGCCACTTCGGTAACGTATAGCAGAAATGATATCGGGGAAGCGGCCTTTGGTGTTATAGCACCCTGGCTCACAATTCTCCTGGTTATCAACGTATACGGCTTCATACGGATGAGCCTGGACTTCGTGACAATTAATATGTTCTTCATTGGCGTGTTCTCCAGCGGAGTATTCCAGTTCTTCATAGTAGTCCTCCGCGCTCAACGTAATTAATTTTGTACCAGAGCCTTCTCATTCGTTTATCACCACAATCCTGAAATTCCAACCGGAGTTACCCCCATGAAAAAACTACTGGGTGCTGCACTGCTGTGCAGCGCACTGACCGGCTGCGCCGGTCTCAATTCTGATTTCGACTGCAACAAGACTGCGACCGATCAGTGCCTGACCACCGGTGAGGCCAATAAGCTGGCCGCTCAGGGTAAAAGTCTGGATGACCTGACGGCCGAAAAAAACGCAAAAAAGCCTGCGGGTGAAACCCTGCCGGCACTGCGCAATTCGGCACCGGTCGTGAATCCGTTCCGTCCTGTCTCCGTCGCAGCAACCGGAACTAGTGCCGCTAAGCCACTCACCACTGCGCCCGCGAAAACGTCCGGCTCACTGGTCACGACCAGTCATGTGACCCCCGTGCCGGTTAACACGGCGGGCCGCGTTCCGGTTCAGCGTATTCCTGACGCCACGCAGCGCCTGTGGATTGCCCCCTGGGTGGACACAGACGACAACTTCCATCAGCCGGCAGTGGTCGAGTTCGTGAAGAACAAATCCCACTGGGATGAGAGTTATCGCGTTATCGGGGAGGGTGGGGAATGAGCAGCCACTACGTTTCCGGCCAGAACGGCGTCGACCATCTGGTGAAATCATTCACCCATACACGGAAAAGAACGGCGCAAATCACTGCCACACAGTCAGTCGATACCGACGATGAAACGCTGGCCGTTCTGAGCGTGAGCTGTGACTGGCAGATTAAAACTGTCGGTGATGCACCGCACACCGGGCAGATGAACGATGAAAAACTGCGTCGCCTGGAGTTAATCTGGGCCGCTGCGGAGGGTCGAAAATGAGTTTTGTCGACAACCTGATGGATATGCTGAAAAACGGGAAAGAGGAAGACGGTGCCGCCACGGCCCGCGAGAATCTTTCCCAGACGTGGGGCTACCCGTCCCTGGTTGCGGCACTGCCGTACCGGTATTACGACGACATCAATGAAATTTTCGTCAACGCCGGTTCTGCAGGCTTCATCATGGAAGCCGCCCCGCTGCCCGGCGCGAACGAACAGGTGATGGCCGCGCTCGATGACATGCTGCGCAAAAAACTGCCCCGCCAGACTCCCGTCACCGTCATCATGCTCGCCAGCAAGTGTGTCGGGGAACGTATCGATCGCGGTGTGAGTAACGACATGTGGAAAGGAGGGATGGCCGATCACCTCAATAAAATCACCCGCGCGTTCTGGCAGCGCTCTGCGCTGCACGGTCTGGCCAACGAACGCGAATACCCGCTTTACCTGCGTAACTACCGCATCTTTCTTGTCTATGGCCAGCCGCTGAAGCGCGCCTCCCAGACACAACGGGTGATTGATGACCTGGTTCAGATCCGCAACACCATCCGCGTCTCCCTGGGCGCTGCGCGCATCGACAGCGTGAACGTTGATGTGAACGGCTTTCTGTCTGCAGTACGCGAGCAGATGAACTACCGCCAGGAACAGGTGCTGACGTCCTCCGGGGACTACAACGAGGATGAAAAGCTGAACCGCCAGGTGGTTGATCAGGGGATAGGGCTTGATGTCTATCCGTCGCATCTCCGGATGACGTTGCCCGAGACCATCGACGCGCGCGGGACACGGTTGCCGGCATCGGCATGCCGCATCATCAACATGCAGCTTGCTAAAACGCCTAAACGCTTCGCCCTGTGGCAGGGGGCTGACAATCTGCAGAACCTGCGCTTTCCTGACCTCGGAATACCCTGTCCCTTTATGCTGACCTGGACGACGGAGCTGGAGGAGCAGACGAAAAGCCAGAGTGAGGCATTTCGTAAAGATACCGATTTGTCCAAAAAGGCCAACTCAGCCTACGCCGCACTTTTTCCCGGCACCAAAAGGGCCGCAGAAGAATGGCGACGTACCCGTGAGCAACTGAACAATAATGAAATTGCACTCTGCAACACGTACTTTAACCTGACCCTGTTCGCGCCGGACAACACTACTGATGCACAGGCCTGTGAGCTGGCCGCCGTGAACGTGTTCCGCAAGAACGAGCTGGAGATGGTAACGATACAGTACCAGCAGATGCGTAACTGGCTGGCCGGCTTCCCGTTCGTCATGCAGGAAGGGATGTGGGAAGACCTGAAAACAACAGGCGCGACGCTGCGCGCCAAGTCATGGAACGCGGTGAGCCTGATGCCGGTCGTGGCCGAACGCCAGTTGTCGAATGTAGGTATGCCGCTGCCGACCTACCGCAACCAGGTCGCGTTCTACGACATGTTTGGCGAGGAGAACGGTAGTACCAACTTCAACATCGCGGTTACCGGGACGTCCGGGGCAGGTAAATCGTTTCTGATGCAGGGGGTGCTGCGCGATGTACTAAACGCCGGCGGTTACGGCTGGGTTATTGACATGGGGGACAGCTACAAAAACTACTGTCATCAGGCCGGTGGGGTTTATCTCGATGGTTCTAAACTGCGCTTTAACCCGTTCGCCAACGTCAAAAACATCAAGCACTCTGCTGAAGGGATTGTGCGTCTGCTGACGGTACTTGCCAGCCCGACGCAGCCGCTTGATGGCGTCTGCGAGGCGATCCTGCAGAAAGCGGTAATGGATGCGTGGGAGAAAAAGGCAAACAAAGCCCGTATCGACGACGTCCATAATTACCTGACTAACGAGGATGTGAATCAGGCGTTTGCAGACAAGCCGACCATCATCTCGCGCCTTGCTGAGCTGGCCATGCTGCTCGATACCTACTGCACCTGGGGACCGGACGGAGAATACTTTAACGCCGACACCCCTACGCTCGATGGTGAAACCCGCTTCGCGGTACTGGAGCTGCTGAGTCTGGAAGACAAGCCGAAGCTGCTCTCCGCTATCCTGTTCTCGCTCATTCTGGCGATTCAGGAAAAGATGTACCACAGCCCGCGCGACCTCAAAAAAGTCTGCATCATCGACGAGGCCTGGCGTCTTCTTGGCGGCTCCAACCCGCACGCAGCACGGTTTATCGAAACCGGCTACCGAACCGTGCGTCGTCACCGTGGCGCGTTTATCACTATCACCCAGGGCATCAAGGACTTCAGCGCCAGTAAGGAAGCGGAAGCCGCCTGGAACAACAGCTCCACCAAAATCACCCTGCTGCAGGATGCTAAGGCGTTTAAACAGTACCTTGCCGATAACCCGGATCAGTTCTCGGACATGGAAAAAGAAGTTATCCGTGGCTTCCAGCCAGCCCTGCAGACCGGTTACAGCTCCCTGCTGATCAACGCCGGCGAATACAGCTCCTTCCACCGTCTGTTCGTCGACCCCGTCACACGCGCCATGTTCAGCTCGCGTGGTGAGGACTTTGCCTTCATGCAGAAATTGCAGAGAGAAGCCGGGGCCACTGCGGAGGAAGCTGCATATCTGCTGGCGGAGAAGAAATTCGGCAATGAACTTCGTGAACTTGAAGAATGGGTGAAAGCAGCATGAGTGAACAACAGGACAAGCCGTATGACGTCGATACCGTCAACGATGGTGCAACTATCGCCAGCAAAACATCCCGCTGGGTTAAAGCCAGCATGCTGGGGCTGGCAGGATTGCTGGCCATGACAGGTGTGGCATATGTGACGGCGAAAGCCGTCACACCGGAGGTGGTGGTCTTCGATATGAAGGGGACAGTCGACCTGTTCATGCAGCAGTCCGCGCAACTGCAGCTCGATGAAGACAAGGCAAGGTTGCTGACAACGCGTTTCAATTCAGCGCTGTCAGAGAGTCTCGGTGAATGGCAGGCCTCACATAACGCCATCATTCTGGTTAAACCGGCGGTGATGAGCGACCAGCGCGATATCACGAATGAGATCCGTGCCGACATTGCGCGCCGCACTCAGGGGGGCCAGTGAAAAGACGACTAAAGCTGATGGGTATGATGCTGCTGATGCTCTCCGCCGGCAGCGGGGCGAAAGATCTCGGAACCTGGGGCAACGTCTTCGAGCCTGCAGAGCAGGACATGCTGGCGTTTATCCAGAATCGCCTGAAGGGAATGGAGCAGACTGGCGAACTTGACCGTCTGCGCAAAGAGGCAACGGAAAGAGTGAAGGAGCATGCAGTACGTCCGACGCCGGTGGAAGGGCTCACGAAAGCGAAGGAATACCGCAGCTTTGCCTGGGACCCGACATTTACCGTGAAGGAAACGATCACTGACATGCAGGGCAACGTGATCGCCCGGAAGGGCGATACGGTCAATCCTCTGGATAAGGTGCCCTTCAGCCAGGTGCTCTTTTTTATCGACGGCGATGATAAGGAGCAGGTGAACTGGACCCGACAGCAGCTCGCCGGTCAGACCAGCGTGAAGGTCATCCTGGTGAACGGCAACATCAAAGAAACCAGTGATGCGCTGAATGAACGTATCTACTTTGACCAGTCTGGCGTACTGACCCGTAAATTCGGTTTTGAACACATCCCCGCGCGGATCTCACGCGACGGCCGCGTGATGAAAGTGGAAGAAATTCCGGTATCAGGAGCAAAAAAATGAGTGCAACCACGTTAGGTGACCTGTTTCCCGAAATGCGTCAGGCGGTCACATCCCATCACCGTTACGCCAGAAAACTGCGTACACCCGCAGAGATAACTCCGCGCATGGGGACAGCAGAACGGCTGAAGACGCTGTACCCCGAAATTGACTCCTGGCATCCGGTACTGGTGACCAAAGCCTGGCTCCACTGGTGTGAGCAGAACCAGCAGGACAGCCTGGAGCCGTCGAAACGTGATGAACGTTTCCCGGACTACATCATTCACCTCTTACTGGAGAACATGCGGGCTGAGGACAGCGCGAAACGTAAAAAAAGACCGTCTATGTCTCTTTCTGAGCGCCTCGACAGATTGTTCGCAGGCGAAGGGCAGGAGAACGCAGAATGTCACTGAGACACAATACTGGAACCAAAGGCAGTGAAGAGGAAGTGAATCGCCTCTGTCAGCTGTACCCTGAAATTGCATCATGGCAACCGGCGCTGATCGCCGGTGCCTGGCATCAGTGGCGCGCTGAGAACCCGCATCTGCCGGCGATGCCGGAAAAACGTGACGAGGCGTTTCCCCTGTACCTCGTCAGGCTTATCCGCAACAGAATGGAGGAGATGAACGTATGGCGTTAATCAGCTGTTTCACCGGCCCTCAGGGGCTGCAGGGGATGCTCACCTGTTTGCGCGATACTGAGGGCATGACTGGTATTCTGGTCGTGGTTGCGCTACTCGCTGGCTGGATTGTGGTTCAGCATCTTGCAGATGCACGCCGTGAACGCCGTGCGTGGGAGAACAGGCCGGGAATACCCGTCCCCCTGGCGCAATTTGGCAGTGCCCAACATGCCGATGCGGTTCATGCCTTTGCTAACCGGGAATTTTACCAGGCGATGCTTCGTGGGCTGGAAAACGGTCTGACTGAAACGGGCTATAAACTGACGCGTGATAGATCCCAGCGCGTGGAGGCAATACCACTGGAAGACAGACTGACGATCAGTCGCTGGGTTTTTCGGGCGCGGCAGTGGTACACGTCGCCAAGAATGTCTGAACAAAGGACGAAAGACATTGAAGATGACGCGGTGAACGACGGGTTCGCTGGCATGCTGCCCAATGTACTTATTCGTGGATGTGCTCATGAGGGCTGGTACATTACAGAGCCGGTACCAGATTTCGCCCCGACATCCTTTCCGCTAAAACAGGTATCCATCAATGTCAGGGCCACACAGGCTGTACTGACCAGCGATGTGGTGAGCATCATCAATGACGTTGCTGGAAAAGTGAGAATGCAGCCATCTTTCCCCCATCACCCGACGTGTACTGTCGCTGACGTGGTGAACAGCGAGCTGAATTATGAGGTCCGGCAGCAGGAGATTGACGAGCCTCCTGGCTGGTTTAATTCTCCTGCGGGATGTGAGCTTCCGGACGATATCACCGAAGGACATTCTCCACTCTTCATGACATCTGGACACCGGCATTTCATTGTCCGGGTGCAGGGAGGGAGATTTTATACACAGGGTACGCTTGCTTTCTTTATAGAGCAGGCCGCACACAGGATTGCACAGGGTGAAGTCAGCGGAGCGTGCTACGAAGATGACAGCGGCTATGCTTTTGCCGTAACGCCTGCAAAAAACACGCCCTGATACAACCGCGCTGCCATTCAGGATGTTCGGTGCTCACTGCGTTGCGCTCCGCCTCAGCCTGAATGTCATCCCGGTTTCCGATTAACCCCCAACCAGGTAATGCCATGAAAAAAGACCCTGAAACTGAAAAGGGGCAGAATGTTACAGCCGTTCGTCATGATGAAAAATCGGCTTTACGGCTTAAGGCCATTCTTGCAGAAAATCCCCTTTATTATCCCTCAATCGTGTTAAGAGCAGGCCTGCTGGCTCTTGAGGATATGTCCAAAGAGCAGCGGCTGACATTCATCATGAAAGCGGCTGATAAAGCGAAAAACCACTGACCATTTCTTAAGCCCTCCCGCCGTCCGGTGGCTGCGGCACGCCCGGAGATACCCCATGACTCACCCTGAAACGCTCAGGCCGGTGACGGTTACCCGTGACCGCAACGGCTTCTGGACGCACCCTCATTATTTTGCCCCCGCCAGTGATGAGGCCACGCAGACTGAATTTGGCGACTGGATGCGACAGCACAGGCTGACCTGCGCCACCCGCTGGATGGAAAATGACGCGCCTCCCCATGTTATCGCGGCCTGGGAAAAGGGCATACAGGACGTCAGTGACTGGCATCCCTCAGCGCCAGAGGGCGAGGGCTGGTTCATCGGCTCCATTCATGACACTGAGGACGGCCCGGTCTGTGTATGGCTGCGGGAGGTGAAATGAAGCACTTTTCATGGCTGGCCGGTGTGTTGCTGGTTCTTATTTCCTGGATGCCATCCCAGGCAGCGGCCGCAGCCAGTAATGCCGGTGACGGCAGATGGGTGAATCCGATCACGGACGTTTGCTGGAAGTGCCTGTTTCCAATGACGCTCGGTAATATCCAGCTGGCATCCGGGCCACAGAAAGACACGTCCAACCCCTCTTCACCCATCCAGATTTGCCCGGTAGGTATTTTGTACCGCATCGGTCTGGCCATCGGATTCTGGGAACCGATGGCAATGGTGGACGTGACCCGTGAGCCGGGCGTCATGGTTAACATGGGCGGCTTTAAAATCGATCTCGGGCGAACGGGTACGGGAACCGCAGGTCAGAGTGACAGGCCCGCTGCTGGTACGTTCTACCACGTCCACTGGTATAAGTACTCGCTCATTTTCTGGTTGAACATCATCACCAGTCTGGGCTGTCTGCAGACCGGCGACATGGATATCGCCTATCTTTCCGAGGTCGATCCCCTCTGGAACGACAGCACACTCTCGATGCTGATTAACCCCGAGGCAGCACTGTTCGGCAACCTGATTGCTCAGGGGGCCTGTGCCGCTGACGCGGCCGCCGCATCCGCGGGCCTGCCGCTCTCGCCGTTGTTCTGGTGTGCAGGAAGCCAGGGGTCGATGTACCCGCTGACGGGCTTTACCAGTGGTGAGTTTTCTCCGCTGGAGGCCTCTCTGCTGGTAGGCGAGCGAATGGCGTTCAAGATGCATCGTGAGGGTCTGGTCTGGAACTCCATCGGCGCGGATACCGCCGTTTGCAACCAGTATCCATCACCGATCATCCCGAAAGAACGATGGCGATATCAGATGGTGAACATGTATCCCGAGACGAACAACTGTCATCCCTTCGGGGCCAGCACGCAGTTGTGGGGGACAACACATAACTCCCCGTCCTCCAAAAAGAACTTCGGTTATCTCTTCTGGCGCAAACGTAACTGCGTCTTCCTCTAAGGACATGACAATGAAAATCGCTTATCTCCGGGCGCTGACGATCAGCGTCATGATTGCTTTCGCGCCGCTGGCCAGGGCCAGCACACAGACCGATATTTCCGTTTCCGACCATAACTGGATCAAAGGTCAGCAGGACGCGCTGGCAGCCATGAAGGAAGACCTGCAGGGCCATTCGTCGACAGATTTGTCTTTGTTGCCACAGCGACAACAGGATTTGATTAACCGGCTGCAGGGGAATATCGCTGCACAATCCACCTCAATGGGGGAAAAAGATACCTTCCCGGCGATTTACTTTGTAAGCCTCGGCATACCGCGCGAAGGCCTGCTGCCCATGCTGAAAGACGCACGCCGTTACAACATACCGCCAACGCTGCGTGGCCTCGTCAATAACGACATGCGCCAGACTGCGGCAGCCATGTTTGAGCTGAGCAAGGAGGACAAGGACGCCGGTGTGCAAATCGATCCGACGCTGTTCACTCAGTACAATATCACCACAGTTCCTGCCCTGGTGGTGACCTGTCCTGGCCATCATGACGTTATCCGGGGAAGTCTGCCCCTGCAGCAGGCTCTGGAAAAGGTGGCAGAAAGCGGTGATTGTGCAGCAACGGCCCGCCATCTCCTGGAGGCTGCCAGATGAAAATACTCTTTTCAACGATGCTGATGCTTTTCCCGCTCCTGGCTGGCGCAGCCGATCCAGCCTTTGACGCGGGTGCGAGTTTTGGCAAGGGCAATGCCTCTGCCGGTACGGGGGCCCTGAAAAATCCGGGTACCGTCACAGGAGCAATACCAGGCTATACCGCTAACCCACCGGAGAAAGGGTATTACGGCGGTGTGAATGGCGGCGACGGCGGACTGGCAAACAAAGGGCAGGCGGCCCTGCAGGGAAATGATGCAGCACAGTCGGTGATCAGTTCCGGTACCAAAAACCCGGCCCCCACAATTGACCCGAACGCCCCCTTTATTACCATCGGAAAAAATGCGGAGGGTACGGCAGGCGGGATCATGAATGGCACCAGTCAGCAGTGTAAGGAGACGACGGTATCAAAATCGACGTTTGAGAACTTTACCTGCGATCGGGATGTGGCCACCATCCAGACGTGCGGAAGAACAGCCAGTATCACCGGGCATTATGAGGATAACTACAGCTATAAGACCATCACCATTGATTCAGACAATCTGGATGTCAGCAGCCCGGAAGTGTCGTACAGCATGCCGGAAGGAACGGTGTATTCAGCGACGATGAATTACACGTTCAATAAACATTTAGCGTTCAGCAACGATCTCTGGTTCCTGAACATTACGGCTCTCGGTTCACTGATGACGATGTACGAAACCTCCGGGTCGTATGACCTGCCTCCGGGTAAGAGTTTTACCGAAGGAGAGAAGCTGACCATCACGTTTAATAACAGACAAAAAGTACCCGAAAGGGTTGCCAGTATCTGGGAGATGGGTAAAACCAACCACATGTACCATTTTGTCATCACCATCGTTTACCGTACCGGTACAAAGGTTTGGGTTCCGCAGACGACCTGGACTGAAAGCTGTGGTTTTGACAAAAAAACGGCGCTGTCCAGTGCTGGCAGTACCTGTACTGAGCCTGGTGGCACCCGTACGGTAATCGTCGACGGCAAGGAGTACAGCCAGACAAACAGTTGCTGGGCCTGGTCGGATGAATACGTGACGGGTACCAGTTCCCGGGGAAACTGCGGTTCACTGATGGATAATCCCGCCTGCACACTCTCTTCACATACCTGCACAACAACGGAATCCAGGGTATGTACTCACCAGTCGGAGACGTATCAGTGTCAGAAAACGTGGTCATCAAGTGGTCTTGTCTGCGGCGGGGAATACATCTGCAAGTCCGGGGCCTGTGATGAGACAAATGGTACCGGTGATAACGGGTTTGATACGGCAGTGGCCAAACTCGCGGGCCTGGCCTCTGCGGCAGAAGATGTCAGGGATCAGAACAGCACTATAGATGTCAGAGCGTTCACGGGTAAGGCCATGAGCTGCCGCAAGGCGTTTGCTGGCTTCTCAAACTGCTGTAAGGACTCAGGATGGGGACAGGATACCGGGCTGGCAGCCTGTAACGATAATGAACTGGCTCTCGGTAAGGCGAAAGCCAAGAAGATAACCGTTAGCGTGGGTGAACGTTGCGACCGTAAGGTGCTGGGAGCCTGCATTCAGAAAAGTAAGGTGTATTGTGTGTTTGACGGCAAACTTGCCCGCATCATTCAGGAGCAGGGGCGTCGCGACCAGCTGGGCGTTAAGTTCGGCAGCGGTGACAGCCCGGACTGCCGGGGGATCACGGTTCCGGAGCTACAGAGTATCGACTTCGACAAAATCAACTTCTCTGACTTCTACGAGGATTTGATGAAGAACCAGAAAATCCCCGATACCAGCGCGCAGGTCAAGCAGATTAAGGATCGCATCGCCGCGCAGGTGAACCAGCAGGGAGGTGGCAAATGAAGCGCGTCCTCTGTGGCCTGCTTATGGCGTTGGCGAGCCATACGGCACTGGCCGAAGAGATTGTGACGCCGGCTGAGCCGTTCACCGGCTGGTCCTGGTACAACGAACCGAAAAAGCCCCCTGAGCAGCCCCGGAAACCGCAGCAGCCAGCACCACAGGCCATCCCGGATCTCAGCAAGATGTCCCCGATGGAGCAGGCCAGAGTACTGAAAGGGTATACACAGGAGGCGCTTAACCGCGCCATTCTGTACCCCTCGCGGGAAAATACGGCGACGTTCCTGCGCTGGCAGAAGTTCTGGACGGACCGGGCATCGATGTTCAGCCAGTCCTTTGCGGCGGCGCAACTGAGCCATCCTGATCTCGACTACAACCTGGAGTATCCGCACTACAACAGCATGGCGCCGTTTATGCAGACCCGCGACCAGCAGACGCGGCAGAGCGCCGTGGAGCAGCTGGCGCAGCAGTACGGTCTGTTCTACTTCTACCGGGGCAGTGACCCGATTGATGTGCAGATGGCGGGTGTGGTGGCGGACTTTGCGAAAACCAACGGTATTTCGCTTATTCCGGTATCGGTTGATGGTCAGGTGGCTGCCTCCCTGCCGCAGAGTCGCCCGGATACGGGGCAATCCCGGTCAATGAATATTACGCACTTTCCGGCGCTCTTCCTGGTTGACCCGCGCAGCAAGAATTACCGCGCCCTGTCCTATGGCTTCATGACCCAGGATGACCTGTCAAAACGATTCCTGAACGTGGCCACCGGCTTTAAACCCAATTCCTGAGAGATCCTTATGACAAAAACACTGTTTACCCTCATCCGCGATGCAGGGCGGGCTGCCCTGTATTCCTTTGTCCTCGGTCCGGCACTGATGCTGTATGTGTTTGTGATGCTGGCGGCATCAGACGGCTCACTTTCCCGGCAATTCCTGACGACTTTTCATCACCTGACTGAGGGTGCGCCTGCCGGCAAGGTGATGGGGTGCGTTAATGAACATGAGATGGCAGGACGCTTCTCGCCACCTGAACCCGGAGAGTCATTAAAGCCTGTGCCTCCTGCCTTAACGAAAGCCCCGCCTGAAGTGTTATGTCAGCGCGGACCCGTTGACATCGATTCATGGGGGCGTTCAGTAGATGCAACGTTGCGCTATGTCTGGATGATGGCCGCTATGTTGGGCTTTGGATTGTGGTTTGTTTTATATGGCCTGTTCCGGGCCGCTCAGCGTCGAATTTCACCAGACACACATTCGGTTCTGGTACGGCAGAACAAGGAGACACAGGAATGAAACCAACTCTTCTCGCAGGACTGATTTTCTGGGGCACGATGGCGCGCGTACTGAGCGAACTGATGACCTGGTCCGTGGAGCATACTCAGCAGGGGCTCTTATGGCTGTGCAATGGTATGTGGGCCGGGGCGGCTGGCATGGTGATTTATGCCGGTTATCGCTGGTACCGTGACGAAAGAGGGCAAACGCATAAGGAAGGCGACCATGAACATTAAAACCGGACTCACGGCTCTGCTGATGTGCCTTCCCCTGCTGGCGAACGCCGGGGCGCGCGAGGAGTTAATGGCGCTTGAAGCGACAAAAACGGCCTCTGCTGACGCTACAACCATCACCGCCTCCACCATTCCGGTACCTGCGCCGGCCAGCCTGATGGCGCTGCCGGACGGACGTCGGGCTAACATGAAAGATTATGCCGTTGTGCTCTTTATGCAGGCGCACTGCCAGTACAGTGCGAAGTTTGACCCACTGCTGAAGGGCTGGGCCGATGAGCATGCCATCAGGGTGTACCCGTACACCCTTGACGGCGGCGGGGACGTATCTTACCCGACCCCGATGATCCCACGTAAGACGGACCCAAACTCTCCCATCGCAGACGAGATTGTCACCTTCTTTGGAAATGGGTTGCCGATTGCGACACCGACGGCCTTTATGGTCAACGTCAACACCCTGAAAGCTTATCCACTCACCCAGGGCGTGATGGACATCCCCGCGCTTGAGAGCCGGATGGCCAGCCTGATTCAGGCTGACATGGATAACGTCGATCCAAAGATGCTGCCGCCCATGCCGGCAAGCGCGCAGGTCACCCCTCAGTAATACAAACGGACTACAAAATGACGACAAATACGTATGCGTTATCGCGTACTGAGCGCGTGTGGCTGTTATTCAGCGTGACGCTGCTTGTGTCCGCAGCTTTTTATGGGGTGCTGGCCCTCCGGGTGGTCAGCGTCATGGATCGCCCTGAACTGACAACCTGTCTGCAGGACTTCCCGGTGCTTCTGCTCATCTCGCTGAGCATCGGATTCTTTTTCACTGTTACCGGGCTGTACGTCTGCCGGCAGACCCTGGCCAGGAAACCCCGGGAGGAGATTGCATGAGGCTTACCAGACTGAAGACGCTTATCCGAAACCTGGTTGTCGGGATACTGAAAGACAGTAGTGAGGATTCGAAAACCCGAAAATGGACTGACCTGTTAACGCTGAAACTGTTTTATTCCTTGATTTTTACCGCTGTGGTCGAAAGGGTATACGTGAAATGTGCCGGTGCAACGCTGAGTGCGATGGCAGAACCGGCCACCGTTGATCGCGCCGAACAGTTTACGCTCTCGCTTCTCATCCACTATCCGCAGTACCTGCTGTGGGGCGTAATGGCCGCGATTTGCGTACTCATTGCGGTGAATTTACTCATCAGCGGCTGGCTCCATCTGGCCACATATCTTTGCTGCAAACTGAACCGTGCTGATATCCCGGCAGGCAAGGATACGCAAGCTGTGGAGGTGCCTAATGATTAAGGCACTTATTACGGCAGGGATTGTGTTCTTCTCGGGCCTGGCAGCACTTCCGGCTCATGCAGACGTCAACGGCGATCTGAACGGCTTCTTCAATAATCTTGGCTACAGCGGCAACGTTACTCAGGCACAGGCCTGGCAGGGGCAGGCGGCCGGGTACTTTACCGGTGGCTCGGTTTACCTGCGTAATCCCGTCAAAAACGTTCAGTTGATCTCGATGCAGCTGCCGTCCCTGAACGCCGGCTGCGGCGGTATCGATGCCTACCTGGGGTCATTCAGCATGATCAGCGGTGAGGAAATTCAGCGATTCGTGAAGCAAATCATGAGTAACGCGGCTGGCTATGCATTTGACCTGGCACTGCAGACGATGGTCCCGGAGCTGAAGCAGGCGAAAGATTTCCTGCAGAAGCTGGCCAGTGATGTTAACTCCATGAACATGAGTTCGTGTCAGGCCGCTCAGGGCATCATCGGCGGGTTGTGGCCCGTAACACAGGTGTCACAGCAGAAAATCTGCCAAGACATTGCCGGCGAAACCAACATGTTTGCTGACTGGGCGGCCTCCCGCCAGGGCTGCACCGTCGGAGGACAGGGGGATAAAGTCACGGCCAAAGCCGGCGATGCAGAAAAAGACCAGGTACTGAAAAACAAAAACCTTATCTGGGACACGCTCAGTAAGAACGGGCTGCTTGGTAACGATCGCGCCCTGAAGGAGCTGGTCATGAGTACCGTCGGCTCCATCATTTTCAACAAAACCGGAGACGTGACAATCCTGACACCGCTGGTCGATAACCGCGACCTGATTAAAGTCCTGATGCGCGGGGGAACGGCGAAGGTCTACGGGTGCGATGAGGCAACTCTCTGTCTGGGGCCTGTCGTCACTAACCTGACGATTACTGAGTCCAGCGCTCTGGTCACACTGGTCAAAAACCTGATGCTCTCGATGCAGAATAAACTTGTCGATGACAAACCGCTGACCGATCAGGAAAAAGGCTTCGTGAACACCACCTCTGTGCCGGTACTGAAATACCTGACCAACGCCCAGAGCATGGGGCAGAGTGCAACCTATTTGATACAGGTAGCTGACTTCATCGCACAGGACCTGATGATCCAGTACCTCCAGGAACTGGTGAAACAGGCAAGCCTGTCTCTGGCTGGTAAGAACTTCCCGGAAGAGGCCGCTGCGAAGCTGCGCGACAACATCATTCATGCGCAGGGACTTCTCGCTGACATGAAGCTGCAGTCAGCAGCTGATCAGAACGCTCTGGACGGTATCGACCGCAACATGCAGTACCTGCAGCAGCAGGTATCCACCATTGTTTCAGGCTCCTATCAAAGCAACTATCACTGGGGTGATCGCTGATGCTTGAGATATACACCATTTATGGCGGGGGAATGTGGAAAACGGCGCTGGACGCTGTTGTCACCCTTGTCGGTCAGAATACCTTCCACACCCTAATGCGTATTGCCGGCACCTTCGGGGTGCTGGCCGTATTGCTCACTTTCATCAAACAACGTAACCCGATGGTCTTCGTCCAGTGGCTGGTGATCTTCATGATCCTGACGTCCATCCTGCTGGTACCGAAACGTTCAGTACAGATAATTGACCTCTCAGACCCGGCAGCGGTGTGGAAAACCGATAATGTACCGGTCGGTCTGGCGGCCATCGCGTCACTGACGACCAGCATCGGCTACAAAATGGCATCGGTGTACGACATGCTGATGGCCAGACCCGACTCGGTAACCTACAGCAAGACCGGGATGCTGTTTGGCTCGCAGATTGTGGCGGAAACCAGCGACTTCACCACGCAAAACCCGGAACTGGCTCAGATGCTGCCGGACTACGTGGAAAACTGTGTGATCGGCGACATTCTGCTGAACGGTAAATACACCATCAATCAGCTGCTCAATTCCACTGACCCGCTGACGCTGATAACCAGTAACCCAAGCCCGCTGCGGGGCATCTTTAAGATGACCTCCACCTCGCGTCAGTTCCTGACCTGTCAGCAGGCCGCAACGGAAATCCAGAAGCTGGCCAATACCGACGTCAATCCGGGCAGTGCGACGTTCACCTGGCTGACGAGAAAGGTTTTCGGCAACAAGCTGAATGGCGCCTCGCTTCTGGCCAACGCTATGGGTGAGAGCTACGGATTCTTCTATGCCGGGGGAATGACGGCTGCGCAGATCATGAAGAACAACATCACGAACAGTGCAGTTCGGCAGGGGATTAGGGGTTTTGCCGCTCGCTCATCCGACACGGCTAACCTGCTGAACCTGGCCACCGAGAACGCTGCAACCAAACAGCGACTCAGTTGGGCGGCGGGTAACGAGCTTGCCACCCGCACACTGCCGTTTGCACAGTCCCTGCTGATGCTTATCTTGGTGTGCCTGTTCCCGCTGATGATTGCGCTGGCCGCATCGAACCATACCCTCTTTGGTCTTAACACGCTGAAGATTTATGTCTGCGGTTTTATTTACTTCCAGATGTGGCCGGTGATGTTTGCGATTCTGAACTATGCCTCAAACTACTGGCTACAGAGCCAGACCGGAGGTACGCCCCTGGTGCTGGCCAACAAGGATGTGGTGGCACTGCAGCATTCGGACGTGGCGAATCTGGCAGGTTATCTGTCACTTTCCATTCCGGTGCTGTCTTTCTATCTGACCAAAGGCGCTGCGGCGATGGGCTCTCAGGTGGCGGGGAGTGTACTCAGCTCGGGTGCCTTCACGTCAGCAGGTGTGGCTGCGACCACAGCAGACGGAAACTGGTCGTTTAACAACATGTCGATGGACAATGTCAGCCAGAACAAGATGGATACCAACCTTATGCAGCGTCAGGGTCAGCAGACGTGGCAGGCAGATAACGGCTCCACGCAGACGCAGACGGCCGGTGGCCATACGGTTATCGACGGCTCGGGTGCAATGTCGAATCTGCCGGTGAACATGAAGCTCAGCCAGCTGGCCAGCAGTGGTTTCCAGGAGTCAGCCCGCCAGTCACAGGTTCAGGCGCAGACTGCACTCGATGGCTACAACCACAGCGTTACCAGCGGCTGGTCACAGCTCTCTCAGCTTTCTAATCAGACAGGTACCAGCGACAGCCTGATTAAAGGCAGTGAAAACAGCCAGGCCACTAATGCAACACGGGGGGCTGGCATGATGTTGTCTGCCGCTGAAAGTTATGCGAAAGCGAACAACATCTCGACGCAGGAAGCCTATAACAAACTGATGGATATCAGTAATCAGGGGTCTCTGTCTGCAGGGATTAAAGGAACGGCCGGAGGTGGACTTAATCTTGGCGTTGTTAAGTTGGGGGCTGAAGGCAGTATTTCAGGCGATTTACGGCATTCGACGGGCAGCTCAAGAGGAATTCAGAATTCAGATTCCCATTCGCAAGATATGCGACATGATCAGAACAGCCAGGCAGTTAATGACTTCCGCCAGGGTATGGATATGGTTAAAAGCAGCCGTATCACCGATGGCGCGAATCATTCCGAAAATGCTGCAAGCAGCAATGTTCAGCAGTTGGCAGCAACGCTTAATGATGCTGAAAGCCAGTACCATCAGTACACCACCAGTTCGACGCAGAGTAATGAATTCAGCAGGATGGCCACCGTTGCGCAGAATCAGAGCGCAAGCCTCGATACGAACTATACGCAGGAGTTTGTGGACTGGGCGGCTAATAAATACGGTGATAAGGCTCAATCCATGCTGACAAGTGCACCGTCGGCGCGAGAAGCAGCGATGGAATTCGTAAATGAACGTCTCAAACCTGAAATCATGGGGGATTATCAGCAGGGACGTTCAGATCTTACCAGCGGTCAGGAGCATGCAGCATTCAGTGGGGAGCATATCGTTCAGCCAGCGCGTGGCAGTCAACAGGTATCAGGTTCATCTGGTCATGATGCTGGAGTCAGTTACAGCTCTCAGGATGGCGGTGCTCATAGCTCGGGAGGTGTTGGCAGTGCCCAGACTTACGGCACGAATCAAGGCGCTGAATATGGAGGCCAGCAGGGTGGGAATTATTCTGCCAGAACAGACAATTCTGTTTCGCCGGGTATTGAGCATTCTACTGTTCATCAAGGACAAACAGCCGGACAGAGAAGCAGCTCGGGTAATATCACCTCGTCGGCAGGCATGGTTGTTGTCGGTGGACGCACCACTGCAGATGAAGGAACCAGCCACATTGCAGAATCTCACCCGGAGTTCCATCATTCAGGAGCCGTCAGGGAGCAAGGAAGCATGCATGGCCAGGAGAGTGAAGTTACTCATAGTCGTTCAGGCATTAATGTTGGCGGCGAAAAAGTACGTGGTGATGCTATGCAGGAGTCCTACAAAGAAAATCAGGCTAAGCTGCAAGAACATTCCTATCAGGGCTTTGGCACCCAGAATGATGTACAGCGCCGAGTGGCGGAACAAAGATCTGAAAATGAGCATAAAATCAACGAATCTGCAGGAGAAATTAATAAAAAACAATCCACTGTTCAGGCATCCAGTGATATCCTGAAAGGAGAAAACTTAATCGGTCAAGGGCGATTCAAGCTTGGTCGTGCCGAAGCTGAACTGGATCAATCAAGTAAACTCAATCCGTTTAATGATCTCCAACCAGATGAGCTGCAGCAGAGAGTGGCAGAATTAAGGAAGAAAACTGGAGGGTAAAATGAACAAAAAGGTAAGTGCTTATTGTTGTTTCATTCCAATCGGCATTTATGCAGCTTATTCTTTAAGCCTGCAATTACTTTTTGACGTGCCATTTATGGCTAAGAGCATGCTCTTATCAGTAATCCCCAGCGCTATCTATATGCTCTGCTTTTGGAAGTTACGAAGCAGCAAAAGGAGGATGAGCTTAAAAGCAACTATCCTGAGTAACTTGATGCTTGCGGCCTTGCTAACGTTCTTGGTGGCATTTGTAGGCAATGATACCGAAAGTGCCCTCATTGCAGGCATAGTTGTTCATTCGTTGATAGCTTTTATCTTTGCGGGAGCAATATTGCGGCCTATTACTTTCAAGGATAATACCTTTCTTAAGGATGAAGATAATGGCCGGATATATGTTATTCGGAATGGGATAGCTCATATGTTGCCAGATAATGAGGCTCAAATCCTTAGCACTAGTGACAACAAAATCATCAGCTTTTCAGGAAGTCAAATGAGTATCCAGGATGGTGGAATAACCAATATTCCGCTGAATACTTCCTTCAATGATTCGTTCAGTAACGGAATAATTGTGAACCCTGCTTCAGGAATGCCTATAGTCGGTGGTATCTCTGGCCTTGATATACACGGAAACAGTTGGGGAACAAACTTCAACGAACCTTCAAATACATATGACCCTAACCGGGGATACTGAAATAAGGGGGCAATGGCCCCCTTAATTATTGTAGTAATCTAAGTTAGACCACCTGCTTAACCTAAATTTTCTTTCAAATCAGCCAATAACGTCTCTGTTAGCTATAACTCGCTAACGGGGACGTTTTTCTATGCACAGGATGAATTCATGAAATTAAAACAATTAGCCGTTGTAGGTCTGATCGCTTCAACTCTCGCTCTGTCTGGTTGTGGTGCCATGTCCACTGCGGTGAAGAAACGTAATCTCGATGTCAAAACTCAGATGAGTGAAACCATCTGGCTGGAGCCATCATCAGAGAAGACAGTTTATTTGCAGATCCGCAATACATCTGACAAGGACATGTCTGGCCTGCAGGCACAAATTACAAATGAACTGGCCGCGAAAGGCTACCGCGTATCCAGCTCTCCGGACACAGCCTACTACTGGATTCAGGCAAACGTGCTGAAAGCCGAAAAAATGGATCTGCGTGATGCGCAGGGCTTCTTGAAAACCGGCTATGAAGGTGGGGTAATGGGCGCTGCTCTGGGGGCTGGTATCACAGCCTACAACTCCAGCTCTGCCGGTGCGACACTGGGTGTAGGGCTGGCCACCGGGCTGATTGGTATGGCTGCGGATGCAATGGTTGAGGACGTCAACTACACGATGGTGACCGATCTGCAAATCTCCGAGCGCAGCAAAGCGACCGTCACGACAGACAATATTGCTGCCCTGAAGCAGGGGACGTCAGGCATTAAGCTGCAGACCAGCACGGAGCAGGGCAACCGCGCTAAATACCAGACCCGCGTAGTATCCAATGCCAACAAGGTGAACCTCAAGTTTGAAGAGGCAAAACCTGTCTTGGAAGCGCAGCTGGCCAAATCCATCGCCGGCATTATGTAACTGCATTGGCGGTCAAAGACCGCCCGTTTACCAAAATAAGGAATCAGCATGAAAAAAGCAGGAATTGTGTGTTTATCACTGGTCGTGGCTGTACTCACAGGATGTTCCAACCCAAAATCTACCCCGGAAGAACCAGAAATGACAGCTGCACGCCAGTGCTCTGATCAGGTGCTCACCGCTTCAAAAAATAAAGCGGGTACAACGAAGTTAACGTCAATCATGAAAGATGAAGCCACCATTGTTCGGGTTGGTGATTCTTCTCAGGAAACCCATCTTATCAAGGGATTCCCTTACGTTGAGTCCACGTCTCTTGATAACGGTAAGCCGGGTTCAACATGGCGCAACTGCATGCAGGCGAAAGGGTTTACTGTTGGTGGTTGAGCCGCCTGCAACAATAGTGAGCTAATAGCTCGTTATCATTAAAACCGCACTGAAAAGATATCCCACATCTCAGTGCGGTAATTATTACCTCTCCTTTCCAACTGACACCAGACCGAGTTCACTTCGAGCAGGGTGCGTCAGTGCTTTCTGTCAGTTACCAGTAATTACGCTTCCTCGCATGACTGCGCCAGGCGCAGACCTGTCTGCGGCGAGCGTTGCGTCCTTAATTTCAAAGGAGTTCGTCCATCATGATGCGTCAGAGAAATGAACGTGCAGATTACTCAGCTGAATTCTGGTCACTTATCCATCTGGAAAGCGAGCTGATGGCAGCAAGGGCCTGGATGAATGTATTCGGTTCACTTCCTGAGGGGCAGGGTATGACCATTGTTGCTTTCTGGGCTGGCTATGAATTTACCCTTTACGATCTGGAGCCCCGGGGGTGGCATTCACCGGTTTATAGGGATGTGGCCTCGTCAGTCCGTTCTGTGGCTGCATACATTAATAAACAGGACTGGGAGGACGGATGTCAGCAGGCCAGGTATGAACTGAGTCAGATGGCATAACCTGACGATTAACCCCCACGTGGTACCACATTTTTTCATCACCCTTTTCAACGTTTCTTCTCTGATAACACACATCACCACGCAGGTGATGCGATAACGGCTGGACAACACTCTATGAGCTTCGCAGGAAAAAACCTCACCCAGGGCGGGCAGATGACCGCCTACCGCTGGCGCATGTTCATTCAGGTGAACAACTGGATAGGATTCTGGATCTTCATCCTGTTCGCCGTACTGACTACCGCCATCTTTCTCTGGCGAATCCCTCAGGAAGCCCTGGATAACGGTTCCCTGTGGTGGTTTGCCAGTATCAACAGCAGCTTTATCGACCTGATGCCGGCATCGGGAACGCCAAAAATCTACGACGTTCACTACTGGTATGCGCCTACCGCGACGGCAATGGTGCTGAAAATGACCCTGCCGCAGATTTATACCGACCCGTACATGCAGGCGATGGGCGACCAGTGCCTGCGTGAGCTGCAGTGGGCAGCCGGTGCCAGCGGGCTGTTCAGTATGGTGGTGTTTATCGCCGTGACCTGGTTTATCGCGAATATCGGCAGAAAGGAAAGTGAAGACGAATACATTTCCGGGATGCAGCTGACTGACAGGCCTGCTGAAGTTAATAAGCTGCTGCGTAAAAACGGTGAGTTCTCTGACCTGCGCGTGGGTGATCTGCATATGGTCAGGATGGCGGAGGTACTCAATTTCCTGATGCATGGCACTATCGGGGTGGGGAAGTCGACGCTAATACGCTGGTTACTCGACTACATCCGCAAACGTGGTGACCGGGCCATCATCTACGACTCCGGCTGTACCTTCACAGAAACCCATTACAACCCGTCCACCGATTTCATACTTAATGCTCACGACGAACGCTGTGCCAACTGGCAGATGTGGGGCGAGTGTGTCGACGCCGTTGATTATGACAACCTGGCCGCCAGCCTTATTCCGGTGGAAGGCGACTCAGATCCGTTCTGGGTATCCAGCTCGCGAACCATCTATGCCGACCTGGCCATTCGTATGTCTACGGACCCGGAACGCAGTATTGAGAAGTTCCTCAAAACCCTGCTGTCTCTCAGCATGAAAAATCTGCGTGACTATCTGGCCAACACGCCCTCAGCCAACCTGGTTGAGGAGAAGATCGAGAAAACGGCCATTTCCATTCGCTCGGTGGTAACCAACTACGCCAAAGCCCTTCGCTATCTGCAGGGGCTGGATGACGGAACGAAGCCGCCGTTCACCATCAGAGAGTGGATGACGCAGGAACGCTATGACAGCAGCTGGCTGTTTATTTCAACCCAGGCTCGTCACCGCAAGAGTGTACGCCCGCTGATCTCACTGTGGGTATCTCTGGCCACGCTGATGCTGCAGAGCATGGGGGAGAACAGCGACCGTCGCGTATGGTTCATTATCGATGAAGCTCCCAGCCTGCAGCGAATCCCCGAGCTGGCCGAGACGCTTGCCGAGGCGCGTAAATTTGGCGGCTGTTTCGTGCTGGGGATGCAGAACATGGCGCAGCTGGTTCACGTCTACGGCCGCGAGCTGGCCAAAAGCATCTTTGACCTGATGAACACCCGTATGTACGGACGTTCGCCGAGCGCCGAGATGGCCAAAGTGGTGGAAGAGGAGCTGGGCAACCAGCGTAAGCGCAAAATCCGTGAGCAGAACAGCTACGGTCTGGACCAGGTGCGTGACGGTGTGTCCCTCGGTAAGGACGAGGTGAATAACCCGATTGTCGACTACGAGCAGATCATGCGTCTGCCAAACCTCAATTTTTATGTTCGCCTCCCGGGTGAGTATCCGGTTGTTCGTCTGAAGCTGAAATACCGCTCGCTGAAGAAACGTCAGGCAGGCCTGATCGAGCGCAACATCCGCGATGCGCTCAGCCCGGAGCTGGAGAGGGTTATTCAGGAGAACGAGCGCGCAGCGGTGGCTGCAGGTCTGACATTCCCGACCGGTGATGAAGTGCTGGAGAAGGGGAGCGAGACATCCTCTGCTGCTGACGGTCCCGCTCCGGTTTCATCAGCAGGGGCATCCGGCTCACAGGCAACACCGACCGTCGAAAAAGTGGCTCGTGCCCGAATGGAGGAACCGAAACCCTCGCGCAGCGCTGCGCCTGAACGGAAGCCGGTACCAGTCAGGGAGCCAGACATATCGCGAACAGAACCAGCTGTAACTGAAAATCACAGGCCGGTGACAGCCCCTGTCACTGGAGACAAAAAAGACAATGTTGTCTCTCTTCGGCCCTCGAATCCTGCACCAAATCATCAAAAAGGGACCGAGTCCCTTAATCCGGAAATTCCAGCAGCACTGCAAAAAATCCGCAGCAGAACCCAGCTGGATGCTTCCTCCGAGCCTGCAGCCGCTGGCGCGCTGGGAATGCTGAAACGGCGGCTCAATACCGGAGCCACTTCAGGCGAAGGCGAAGACCAGGCCAGCGAGAATGCGGGCGAATCGATGAACCTGGATATGAAGGTGACAGCACTGCCTGACGGTGGCCTGAGTATGACGACGGCAGGGAAGTCAGTGACACCGCAATCCCCGGATGAAGCCCACAGCACCCACCGGCAGCTGGCGAAGGAAGAAGAGAACATTTTACTTCACCGTCACGCGGACGATCCGGGTTACGACGAAAACGACCATCACTATTACGACAGAGAGCCTGAACTATGATGTCAGTCGCCCCTGTAGCGTCAGCCGGCGAGGCTGCAGGCTACTACAGCAATTCCGATAACTACTATTTTCTGGGCAGCCTGCAGAGCCTCTGGATGGGAGAGGGTGCAAAAGAGCTGGGCCTTGAGGGCAATGTCCGAGGCGATGACCTGACGGCCGTGCTCGAGGGACGTCTGCCGGACGGCTCACGGCTTGGCAAGGAGGTTAACGGACAGCACGTCCACCGCCCCGGTCATGACCTGACCTTTTCCGCCCCCAAGAGCGTGTCCATTCTGGCACTCATCGGCAACGATAAAGAAATGGTGGAAGCACATAACCATGCCGTCCGCGTGGCGGCCGGCTATGTCGAGAAACTCATCTCGGCCCGCGACACGAAAGACGGCGTTACGTCCATTGTGCACACCGGCAAGATGGTGGCGGCCGCATATACGCATGATACCTCGCGCAATCTCGACCCGCAGCTGCACACCCATCTCCTGATTGCCAACATGACGGAGTATGCGGGCAAATGGAAAGCCCTGGCCACGGACTATATCCATAACGCCGGCTTTATCGAAACCGTCATGAAGCATCAGGTCACGCTCGGGAAAATTTATCGCAGCGCGCTGCGTGAGCGGGTTGAAGCGCTCGGCCATGAAGTGGAAGAAGTAGGCAAGCATGGCATGTGGGAAATCAAGGGCGTTCCGGAAGAAGTCCGGGACGAATATTCCTCACGGGGCCGGGAAATTCAGGGGGCCGTGGGGGCTGAAGCCACGCTGCGCAGCCGGGATGTGGCGGCCAAAGACACCCGCAGAGCGAAAGTTGATCCTTCGCGGATGCGCCTGATGGAGCGCTGGCTGGGCCAGATGAAGGAGAAGGGGTTTGACCTGAAGGCGTATCAGGAGAGCGTGGTGCCGCGTGATGCAGGTCTTCGTGAGACCGCGCCTCAGCCGGAGCGAGATCACCAGGCTAAGCCGGTTCCTGCCGGGCCTGAACAGGCTTCTCTGCTGACGTCGTCCACGGCAGAAAAGAGCGTCGACACACCTGCTCAACTCACAGAACGGGAGAGCCTGTCCCGTCAGCCTGTACCACAACAGACTGACACGCTGAGTCAGCCGGCACAGACCGTTCCCGAAAAGACGCCGGCGACCAGGAGCTTTCCTGCAGCGCAGCTGGACACTGAAATCCCCCGCCCGGAACTGGCTGAGGCTGTCCGGCTGGCCATCTCGCAGCTCAGCGACAGTAAAACGCGCTTCACCTTTGGTGAGCTGATGATGACTACCGCTGAGCTGAGTGAACGGCTGCCGGAGATTCAGGATATTCGTGTGGCCATCGATGCGGCGCTGAAGGACGGCATGATTGTGCCGCTGGACAGTGAGAAAGGGGTTTTCACCTCCCGTATTCACCTGCTCGATGAACTCTCGATCCAGGCGCTGAGTCAGGAGCATCTCAAATCCACAAAAGTCGTCAGTTTCACCCGCCCGGCGCAGTACGCGCCGGCTGCGCTGGAAGTGGTAGAGAAGGACGCCCTGGTTCTGATGAATGCCCCGTCAGGCGTGGCGGGCATCCGTGACCTGACCGCGCAGCTGGCCGGTATTGCCGGCGCGAACGGTCGAGATGTGCAGGTGCTGGCCAGTTCTGCCGAGCGCGCCATTTCACTGGCGAAATCCGACGATTTGCGGGAACGGATCATCAGCCGTCAGCATGTTCTGAGCGGTGATTTTCACCTGAAACCCCAGAGCACGCTGATTATCGAAGGGGCAGAGCGTCTGGGATTAAAGGAGACGCTGGTTCTGCTGGGCGAAGCGCGCGCGCAGGACGCACAGCTGGTCTTTCTCGACAGTGCCGGGCGGCAGGCGAACGGTAATGCCATGTCCGTACTGGAGTCCGCGGGGGTTGTCCGCTCCCGCCGCACTGAGCCGGCACCCGGGCTGGAGGCCGAAGTGGTCAGTATTCCGAACAAACGCGACCGTTACGAGGCGCTGGCCAACCGGTTTGCAGAGCTGAGCGGAGGAACTGAAAACGTCACCGCCGTCGTGGTCGGCCGGCGTGAACAGGCGCAGCTGACGGGCCTGGTACGTGAGGCGCTGCAGAACGCAGGGCAGCTGGGCCGCGATGGCGTGGAGATAGAGGCCCGGCAGCCGGTCTGGCTCGACAGCAAAACGCGCCGCATGCCCGGTTCATACCGTCCCGGCATGGTGCTTGAAGATCGCACGGACGCAAAAGCGCGTAAGTCCTATGTGATTGATCGGGTGCATGAGGATACGCGAGTCCTCTCGCTCATCGACGGGGACGGCGTGCTGACCCGGATGAAAATCGGTGATATCAGCGCTGACTGGCGTCTTTTCAGCCGTGAAACCCTCAGCGTGGCCACCGGAGAAAAACTGCTGTCCGTGGCGGGCGACCGCGAGCACAGCCTGAGGGCCAAAGATCGTCTTGATGTGACCGGGATAAGTGAAAAGGGGATTGAGGTTAAACGGGGGGAAGACACCCTGACGCTGCCAAAAGACCAGCCGCTCTATCTGTCACATGCTTACGTGACCGCGCCGGGCGGACGGGATAACGACACCGGCGTGGTGCTGGCCGCGCTGAACAGCCGCGACATATCGACCCAGACCATGAACTCGCTGGCACAGAGTGGCCACCGGGTGGAAGTGTTCACCGCCGAAGTGCAGGACCGGGCCGAAGCCCGGTTGCAGCGCATGAAGACAAATGCCTCTCCCGTGCAGCTGGTCAAAAACCTGAGCGGACACCAGGACGTCAGTCAGGCGGTTGATTCACTGCATGACAGCGTCCGGACGGACGCGGGACTTGCCGTCTGGCGTGCCATTAACGACCAGCGCACCGTGGTTATCAGCGAGCTGAAGCTCGCGACGGAAGCGCAGAAATATCATCCCGACCTTGAGGCCATCGGGAATGAAATTGGCGCGATGATCAAAAACGGCGAGCTGTTATCCGTATCTGCAGGGGGAGAGCCGGTACTGGTTTCCCGGTCCACCTGGGAGATGGAGAAAGCCATTCTGCGCGTGGTGGAGGAAGGAAAGGGCACGCAGCAGCCGTTGCTGGAACAGGTACCGGAGGCCGTGCTGAACGGCCTGACGGATGGCCAGAAAAAGGCGACCACCCTGGTGCTGGGTACCACGGACCAGTTTATCGGGATTCAGGGCTATGCCGGCGTGGGGAAAACCACGCAGCTGAAAGCGGTGATATCTGCACTGGAGACCTTACCGGCGGACGTTCGCCCGGTGATGACGGGGCTTGCTCCTACGCACCAGGCAGTGAAAGAGATGAGCGACGTCGGTGTACGGGCGCAGACAATCAAATCCTTTGTCGTTGAGCATGACCAGGCGACGGCCGCAGGCGGGAAGCCTGACTATAAAGGCCAGGTGTTTCTCATCGATGAGTCCTCAATGGCAGGCAACCAGGATACGGCGGCACTGTTCCAGGCCATTGCCAGCGGCGGTGGACGTGCAGTCTCGATGGGGGATATCGACCAGTTTGAAGCGGTCGACGTGGGCGCGCCGTTTAAGCTGATGCAGGAGCGAAGCCCGATGAATGTGGCTATCATGAAGCAAATCGTCCGTCAGAAAGACCTGCAGCTACGCGGTGCCGTTCACGACATCATTGATAACCGGATCGATGCGGCCCTGCAGCGCATTGAAACTCAGACGGCTGACCGCGTTGCGCGTAGCGCTTCAGCCGCGCTCCCGGAGAGTGCCATTCAGGAAACGGAGGCGCCCGTTAACGATATCGTGGCGGACTGGACGGACCGGACGCCGGAGGCCCGGTCACGCACGCTCATCATTGCGCAGCTGAACGCCGACCGTAAGGCGATAAATGCCGGCATTCATGCCGTGCTTGCTGCGCGGGGGGAACTTGGAGAGAAGGCCATTAAGGTGCCCGTGCTCGATGAAATCACCCATACCCGCCATGAGTTCAACAAAACAGAGGCCTGGGAAGCCGGGATGGTGGTTAAACGCGGCGATCGCTACCAGGATGTGCTGGCCGTTGACCGTAACGGCAGCACGGTGACGGTACGTGATGAGGAAGGGAAGATTGGTCTGGTTTCACCGAAGGAGCTGATCACCGGTGACGTGCAGCTGTTTCGCCGCAGCGAGATGGAAGTCCGTTCCGGCGATCTGCTTAAGTTCACGGCGACCGATCGCGAGCAGGGGCAGATGGCCAACCAGCGCTATACGGTGGAGTCGGTCAGCGAGGAGGGGAATATCCGTCTGAAGGGGGAGAATGGTCGCGTCACCATCAATCCGGAGAAGGTCCGGGCGCAGCAGCATCTCGACTACGGCTGGGCCGTTACCGGCTACGGTGCACAGGGGGCCAGTAGCGATTATGTCATTGCGCTTGAGGGCACGAAAGACGGGCGTAAGGCGCTTGCTTCACGTCGGGCCTTCTACATCTCAACCTCACGAGTCAAGGAGCACGTCCAGATTTACACCGACAATAAAGCGGACTGGGTTAAGGCGATAAAAACACCGGAGCGTGATATCAAAACGGCGCACGATGCGCTGGCGCCAGAAACGCAGCGTAAACAGGCGAAAGCCATCTGGGCAATGGGGCAGCCAGTGAATAAAACGGCCATCGGTCGCGCCTGGGTGCGTCATCAGGGCATGCAGGATGCGTCACTGACGGCAAAAATCATCCCGGCCACCCGCCGTTTTCCTGAACCGGCGCTGGCGCTGCCGGTGTATGACAATAATGGCAGGAGTGCGGGCCTGGCCCTGGTTTCCCTGGTTGCCAGCCCGGAAGGACGGATGACGCAGGGTGAGACCCGGATGGTCATGACAGAACGTGCCCGTGGCGCCGTGCTGCAGCGGAGTCAATCCGGAAACACGATTGTGGCCAGCGGCCTGACGGCTGCACTCGATGCAGTACGAAATAATCCAAAGGACGGCGTGGTCTGGCAAACCGGTGATGAACCGCCTTCAGCATGGCTGCTTAAGGTAAGCGGTGGGACAAAACAGGATGTGTCACCGGGTATTGTCTCCACGCTGACGGACGAACAGAACGTACAGCAGCTGCGCGAGCAAATGCTGGCAGACCAGGTTCGCAATGAAGAAGCCGGACGGAACAGGCGGCCGGAGTCGTTGCTGGCGGAAGTTCCACAGGAAGAGATGATCAGACTGAAACCGGAAGACATTAACCCGCGTAAACCGGAACCACTCAACCCGGATGCGGATGTGATCGCCAGGGTGAGAGGTGAGGAAAACACCGATGGACAGGAAATAAAAGCCGCTGCAGGCGTCAGAAGCGAGCTGGAAGGTGCTGATAAGACCTCCGGTGAACTGTCGCGGGCATCACGTGTGATAGCAGATCTGGCAAACGCGGAACGCGACATGCTCAGGGCGGCAGAAAATACGGAGCGCGGCCGCATGCCGGAGCGTGAAGAACAGACTCTTACCCGTACCATTCAGAAAGAACGCTAATCCCCTTTTAAACCATGAGAATCAGGCAATGAAAGCAAACAAATTAGCAGTATTTATAGTTACAACATACATTGGCTTTATTTCAACGGCACACGCTTCGGCCCCTCAGCCGGTATTCAGCCCGGAGCAGGAGACACGTATTGGCGAAATCGCTGCTGACTACCTGGTGTCCCACCCGGAGATACTGGTGACGGTCAGTCATAAGCTGCAGGAACAGCAGGAGGCACGTAAGCAGAAGATGTTTGCACTCAGCGTAATGGAGAATCAGGCGAACCTTCTGCATGATCCGGACACACCGGCTTACGGTCCTGATAATGCAAAGGTCGCTGTGATTGAATTCTTTGATTACCAGTGCGTGTTCTGCAGCCGCTTCGCGCCGGAGCTGGAGAAGGTCATGAAAGCGCAGCCGGACGTCCGCTACCTCTTTAAGGAGTGGCCAATATTTGGTGGTCGCTGGGAAGCTTCACTTCAGGCTGCGCAGCAGGGGCTGACGGTCTGGCAAAAGAAAGGGCCGCAGGCCTATGTCACCTATCACAATGCCATCTACGCCACCGGCCATAATGAAGGCAAGCTGACGGCGGAGGATATTCTCGCGGCAGCGTCGAAGGCAGGGCTGGCCGCCCCAGCTCCTGGCGACCATACCACATCCCTTGAGAAAAACAGTAACCTTGCAGAGGAACTGGGACTCACCGGAACGCCGGGGATCATCGTCATGCCCGTTAGCGGGGCGACTCCCGACACCATCACGGTTTTCCCGGAAGCCGTAACCGCTGAAAGACTGCAGGCAGCAATCCGGAAAGCCACGCCAAGATAGAGGATTTTCAATTTTCTGTTTGCTGTGCCAGTCACATATGCAACCAACTTTTTTTAGCATATAGTTAAGTTCAGTAGTAAAATGCAGCGCCTCGTCGAGAGATGATGATTATGGAGCCCGTCGTGAAATTTAAAATCCAGCACTTGCAGGCCGCAGTGGCACTGGTTCTTGCCAGTTTCCAGCCGCAACCCAAAGCGGTTGCGTGTCAGCCTACGATTGTTGAACGGGTTTACGAAATGGGCTCCAGAGTCAACAAAACCGATATCAGCGAACTCACTGTTGCTCTCAATGACGTAGCTGAAGAATTACGCTCAAGTCGCATCGAACTGGCCCGGTATGCAGACAGCGATTTCTCCGGCGCTATCAAAGTCGCCAGCGACATCAGAAATCATACTATCCATGTTGCAGGTATCGCAGAGTCATTTGTTCTGATGCTGCCGGAAAAAAACATCGTTCAGTCGTATGACAGAAATTCTGTTGAGTTTGCGTTCTTTAAGGCCATTAAAATGGTCAGTCTTGCGACCAAAAACTACCTTAGTCTGATTGATCAAATCACACGAACGACAGAAGTGCGTGACTCTGGAATAAATCTCTCGGCCATGAATCACCTGCTGGATTCAGGCAACAGGGCTGCGGCTAAATGGCGTTAACGGCTGAGTACAGTCATGTCACGTGGGATACGTTTTTCCAGCCCACGTTCGCCGTTTACCCTGATCTAGAAAGTCAGCTAAAAGCTGAGTTCATCACGTATAAATCAACTGGCGCACCGTCGAATCTTCTTGGAAGGGACGCCCCTTTTGATTTCCCGCCATTCGCTGTCGATGCTAACATTCAGCATATTCACGTTAACCTGCATTTTCAGCTCACCTGGAGTACCAGACAAGAGAATTACAACCGTACCTCAGATCACTATCTCATTTACACAGAACACATGTGGGATAGCGGACGCTTTCTGCTGATGGGGCTGATAACACCGGCTCATGAACGTATGCCAGCGAGAGATACCCGGTTACTCAGCTACTTTTCTGAAGTTGCAGAAGATTTTCACGCTTCATAACCCCCAAAATCACATCTGGTTCCCGGTGAAATAACGAAAAGGCCCGGCCATCCCGCATATCCAAACCACCCCGGTTCAGAAGGGGAAGCAGGATAACCGGCAGACCTACTTTAACGGAAGTTCCGCTGCGGTACCATTCCAGAAAATTGCGCAGCCTGCGAGCATCTTAACCTGGTATCTTGTTAACTTAACATCTTCACACCTTGTTAAGTTCATATCAGATCCAGACGGTCACGCGCCTTACGCAGGCGCGCTTCGCCGCGGCGATCGTACTGCTGGGTGGTGGTGACACTGGCATGACCCATCGCATCTTTTACCGTGATTAAATCCTCGCCGTTATCCAGCATGGCCGTGGCAAAAGTTCTTCTTAAATCGTGCGGCGCGCATTTTGCAATTCCGGCCTGGCGCTGGCGTACCTGCAGGACATGGTACACCGCCTGGTCGGTCAGCCGGTCGTTCGTCAGGGTGTCAAAGCGGCGGATGCGGGTGAACAGCGGCCCTTCCTTCTCCCCGCGAACTTTTTCAACCCACTTCTGCAGCCGCTGCCAGGTCCCGGCAGGTATGTAGGCCAGACGCTCCTTATTTCCCTTACCCAGTACCCTGAGCGCCCGCTCATCTGTGACAACGTCACTCAAATTCAGCCCCACAGCCTCCGAGCGGCGCAGGCCGCAGCCGAGGATGACGGCCAGCATCGCCGCATCGCGCACCCCGATGCTGGAGTCATCGGCCTCGCAGGCACCAAACAGCGTGCGGATCTCCTCCGGCGGCAGGGCCCGCCCTCGCGGGAGACGGCTGCCGCGCAGATTGCGCACCGCCCTGATATGCTGAAAACTCTCGACGTCCATCAGCTTCAGCATCCAGGCTTCCTTCGCCACGCCTTTCAGCGCCGAAAGATAGGTGTTAACGGTGGCCGTGGCCCGGCCGGTATCCCGGAGTAATTCCGTGATGGCCATCACGTGATGGCGCCGCAGGCTGCCCCAGCTGCAGGACTCCAGGGACGCAGCGCCGAGCAGACCGGCAACAATGCCGAGGAACGAGGCCATGGTCTGCCGGCTGCGGGGGGAATTAAGCGACAGCAGGTAGGCCCGGGCGGGACTGACCGGAGCGTTCTCACCGGACAGCGCCGGCAGAAATTCCTCACCGGGTGGTATGACGGCTGTGGGCAGACTCAGCTCCGGTTCGTCGTCGGGCATCAGAATCATGTCGGGCTCCGTCCGGGCCGGAAAGGGACCGGCGCGCTGCGTGAAAAATCGGGGTAAATGATACCGTCAGAGCGTACCGCAGAGAGTCTACTTTTTCAAACGTACATTTTAATAAGTAGAAAAGAATAGATATTTACGTCCCTTAAAGTCATTGCGATGGGATGGTTTATGGTGTAATTATTGAACCATTACAAAATATTACAATGCAGATAAGGATAAAAAAATGCCTATTGAATACTACAATCATAATGATTTTATGAGAAGGATCTCTAATACAAAAGAAATCTCATTAGTTTTCGGATCAGCTTTAACTGGTTTGAAAGATGATATAGGAATTCTTCAACCGCCGGCAATTGTTGACTTCATCCAAGAGAGGATGAAAGAAGAAGGTTATTCTGACGATTTCAATAGACATATGGAGTTAAATAAAGATGTGAACCCATACCAAGCAGCTTTTGAATTTGTGGCAAAATTCTATGGGGTAGATGGAATTAACTCCATAATTACTGACATAGTCAAGCTTAACGAGGATCAAAAAACAGGAAGACAGAAAATACCTTCGAATGTAAAGTCATTAGTTCAGTCAATAAAAAATGGAAAACTCAATGTAAAGTATATAATAACTACCAATTTCGATACAATTATAGAAGAAGCATTAGCTGAAGAGGGTATTCTGTGCAATAGCCTTAGTGTTGTATCTGATTCTAACATCAATGATAATGCCAACAAATTAATAACAATAGTGCATATACATGGTGTTTGGAATCACGGTGATACAATGCATACAAGGAATCAGTTAGAAAACAAAAGAGGAAAAATAGAAGAATCATTGCGAAACATAATTGAATCGGGGCCGCTGTGTGTTATGGCATACGGTGCCTGGGAGGATAGTTTCACGAGAAGCTTGACAAATATATTAAAGAATAACCTCAGCACTTACTCTCTCATATGGTGCTTTTATGCCGAGAATGCTGGAATCATAGATAGAGAAAGCAAGCACATTATAAATATGTTAGAGGATGCAATAAGCCGTGAACGAGTGCAGTTTTATAAAGGAATTGATTGCCGATCAATTTTTAGCGATATAAATACCGAGGTAAACACATCAAAAAAGCATTAAACTCACCAGTGTACTTAAACACTGCAAGTGAGTTGAAACCATATTACATCAGCACTAATGATGACTACGCAGCAGTTAGAAAAATAGAGCAAATTGAGTCACTCAATATTCTAAAAAGAGAACACTTTGTTTTTATTGAAGCTGGGCTAGGTTCTGGGCTCTATGGGTTTGTTTACTCATTAGCAATGAAATACAAGTTTGAAAAAAATTATTTTAAATTGAATTTTTCTGAAGTTTTAGTAAAAAATCAGATCGATGATTGCTTTGTGGCTTATACAGGTGTAAACCCACAACTACTAATCTTTGAGATGAATAGAGCCATTGATACACCATATATTTTAATTATTGATAATATTCGAGCAGATATAGAGCAAGAAGCATTAAATTATTTAATGCAATTAGTTAAAACTGCTACCATAAGGAATGAACAAGTATATTTTATCTTTTCTTCCACTATAACTTTCACTCAGTTTCAGAATCTAACTGTTAAGTTAAGAGATCTAACTTTTGATGAGACCTCTTTAATTCTAAAGAAGAAATTTAACTCGTCAAAATTAGATACACGTTCTATTATTGATCTTCACAATCTGAGTGAAGGCATCACGGTTAAATTAGATCACATTATTAATTGCCTTAATTATAGTTCGCCAGATGAAATCTTATCTGAGCAAGGCTTATTTGATGATATCTATCAATCTGATGACATTCCTAGGAACATAATTACACAAATCGATTACATCAGTAAGCAACCAGACAAACAACTTACCTTTATGATGCTTAAAATTCTTTCCATATTGAAAAATGGAGAGTCTCTTACGAATTTGAAAAGAGATAAACTCGGTAAGGATTTAACCTTAAAAAATAGCCGAGAAATTATTCAACTAGGATTGGCATCGGTTATAGAAATTGACACGGCAACAACGTTAATAAAGTTAAACCCGATTATTAAAGATTATGTTTTATCGTTGCTTACAGAGGAGGATATTTATACAATTTCAAATGCCTATCTTAAACTAGTGGTAAATGAGACAAAAGAAGGAATTCACTTAGGAATAACAAACAGAAAAATAATTGATAAGGGATACAATACTGAAGAGGATAATGCAGTAGTTTTATTTAAAAACTCTATTAATCAATCCAAATCTAAACTAGAATCTAGTCTCACAACCGATGATGAAAAAGAACGAGCGAAAATAAAAACATCAAAACTTCTATATCTTTCATTGGCTTATGTATACTCTTTGGATAATTCCAGTCGATATAAAGAGGCTATTTATGCAGCAACAAGTTTATTAAGTACAACAGAAAGCATTGGGAATCCTTTTGCATATAAACTTTACTATCACTTAGGGTCTTGTCAAAGAATGCTTAATTTTAAAGATGAGGCATTATTTAACCTAAGAAAAGCACGAGAATTATGCCCACTAAATGAAAAGCATATATTAGAAAAGATATATATAGAGGAGTTGTTTATCCTTGAAGAGACAGATATCAAAGAAGCTATCTCTATAGCAAAAAGAACTAAAAGGGGATTTAAAGCGAACTCTCTTGGCCATATAAATTCAGAATATATTGCTTCTGCTGAACTAAATAAAGGTCAACGGATCGTTAAACTAGAGTCACTTGAGAGAAAATGCCGTCGTTTGGGCTATCACACAACAGCTAACAATATTTTGTTTACACTAAACACTATTAAAGAGGATGCTGATAAAATTAGTGTTTTAAATAAAGTAATGGATACAGATAGTAATAACTTTAATTATTGCAAGGCAATGATATTCAAGCATGAGATTTTAATTAGCAATAAAGAGTTCGACAAGGTTACTGATAGAGACCTCAATGAATTGATAAATATTTTCAATTACATGTTTAAACAAGGATTCAACTCTTTGTTAAATCGATGCCATGATTTAATATGGCAAATAGCTGATTACAAGAGGCTTAATAAAATTATCATAGTCATTTATTTTAAGTCAGCTATATCATGGCAACTAAATAATAATATGAAAATGATCGAGAAATATAACGCACTGTTTGAGGATATTGATATTGATAAATATATTGATGTGAAATGAATGGTTATTATAACAACAAGGCTGTTTAATTTAGACAGCCTTTTTATGATTCAGTTTGATGACGTCCATACTTATATTGAGGCAGTTAATTTCTTCTAGAGTGGAAACCCCGTTCCGTATGCCGTCATGAGTCTCATCCTTTAAAATCAGCGATCGCGGTGATGAGACTGTAGCGGGAACATCTCTATTTGGTCAGAGACGGACATCTCAATTTAGCTACTACAAAGCTGATGCGCATAACAAAGATTATGTTAAATGTATGGATTTATTGATTTAAAATCAATGGATTACTGACACCCTGAATCCTCTCTCCCCTTTTAATGCTTTAATGTGGCAGTTTGAGGAACAGAGTCCTTTCATGGGTTTGCGATGCTTTAAAGCCATGGTGAAGATAAAAGCTTTTAGCCTCTTCAGTCAGTGCATGAACCATGATCGCACGGACACCAATATTTTCTGCGACCCGATAACAGCGCAATACTGCATCGTGAAGTAAATCAGCACCAAGCCCTTTATCTCGGAATGAAACATCGACAGCCAGACGGGCAAGTATGATTATGGGGATCGGATCAGGCATGTTGCGCCTGAGACTTCCCGTAGCTTCCACATGGTTAACGCTGCCGGTGGCCAGAGAGTAAAAACCGACAACCTGCCTAGTGTTTGTTTTACAAACAACGAACGTTCGGGCGGCACCGGTGGCCTGGTTTTTTAACCCTCTCTGTTTAAGCCAGTCATCGAGTACCACCTCCCCGCTGACGAACTCAGCCAGCTGATGAGAGCTGGATAATGGTTCCGGTGCTGTTACACGTCCCACTGAGGTTTCCTTGCCAGGAGTTTATTGAAGGCCGCATCATCCGCAACCGGCGCATCGAGCATATCGATAAACTCTGCATACTGCTCATCGTTAAAATTGAATACGCGACGATCGAGGATCACGTTCTCCGCTGCCTGGCAGGCCATTTCAAGAATAAAATCCGTACGCGATTTATGGAGGATCTCTGCAGCAGCATCGATTAGTGCTCTTTGAGACTCCTTGGCTCTGAGGTTGAGCTGAACATCTGATTTCATGAGTGTGCTCCTTGTATAGCAATTGCTTTACAAGTATATCATAATTAAGCTGTATAGCAAATGCTATACAAACTGATTTAGATGCCGTTAGGATACAAAAAATGCAGCTTATAACTACTGAATTAAAAGTCCTTGCTCTAAATTTTTCATCACTGCCTAGCCTAGCTTACCTAACCAAATCCAACTTCCTGACATTGCTGCGAGCACTGCCGGTGAAATGTCAAAGCAGGACAATTAGCACGCAAACAATCGACGGTAATTCGGTCATACACTGGAAAATTCTGTTGCTAAAAGGTAGTATTCCGATCATCAGCAATCGTCTTGTGGTGGGACAGATTGTTGATTCAGATTACTTTTGTGACCTAACTCAAACTGACGGTTTGACTGCTTTGTGGTGAGGCAGCCGGGTGGCAGAAGATGGTTTTACGGAAGAAATGCGGACTTCCGGAAACAAACAGGGACAGAGGACGTGTCCAGTAAAACGTCCAGGAACAGGTAACGGGATTTCCCGGAGCCTGAATGCACAAACCCCCCGATAACTGTCATCATCTTGGCGGAAGACACAGGTATCAGGGGGTCCAAAAGCAGGCGCGTTGCCTGTGAAGGATTATAACGCATGCACCATAGAAAACAACACCCGGCCGCCATAAGAACAGGCCGCCGTGAATGACAATCAGATTTCTGTTCACTGGTCAGATCTACCGAAAGATGAGCTAACCCGTTTCTGGCAGGATGTCGATGCCGGCACTCAGGGTAATTTCCTCATTGCACCGGTCAAAAAACTGACCCGCCGCAAACGCGGTGAGCATTCCACAAAAGCCAAATGTGAGAACCCGGCCTGGTATCGCCCGGAGCATTATAAAAAGCTCTCAGGACAGCTCGGTCATGCCTACAATCGCCTGGTAAAAAAAGACAAAGAAACCGGGCAGGTCAGCCTGCGCATGCATGTTTCGCGTCACCCTCTCTATGTCGCCGGCCGCCGTAAGGCGGGACGTAAATATGGCTTCCGTCCGGAACGTCAGCGCCTGCTCGATGCGCTCTGGCCAGTGCTCATCAGCTTCTGTGATGCCGGCAAGCATACGGTTGGCATGTGTATCTCCCGTCTGGCAAAGGAGCTGAGTGCCAAGGACGCAAAAGGCAATGTCATTCCGGAAACGGAGGTGACGGTGTCACGCCTTTCACGGCTTATTGAAGAACAGGTACGGTTTGGCGTTCTGGGCCTTGCGGAAGAACGTACATGGGATCGTGAATCCAGCTCATGGCTGCCTACGTATGTTTATATCACCCCCGTGGGATTCCAGATGCTGGGCGTCGATATGGACAAGCTGTTTAAAGAGCAGGAGAAGAAGCTCCGCCAGAGCGCCGAGCGTGAGCAGCTGATCCGGGAAGGGGTGATGAGCGAACATGATGATGTTCAGCCTCACTCTGCGCGGAAATGCTGGTCTGGCCGTAAGCGTCGGGAGGCACTCGTTTATCGGCGCAAAAAAGGCGCAGAGCGTAAACGTGCCAACAATCTGATTAAGCTGCCGGCAGATGAACGACTCCATGCAATGTCTGAATGGATTTACCGCACCCTGCCGCCTGACGAAGCGTACTGGTGCACATCTGAGCGCCTGAAGGCTCTGGCCATCCAGCATCTTTACCAGCTGGATCTGGCGCTTTCTCCACCTGACTAGCCGGAGACGACACAAGATCTTCCTGTTTACAGGCCCCTCACCGGGGCTTTTCGTGCTGGTTTTTTCCGGCCATTATGCTCATTTTTCATCCTTCACTCCTTTCTTCTTCCGGTCACCATGACGTTCTGCCGGTCGTGATGGCCCGCAACGGCCACTGTCTCTTTTTTTTACACAGAAATCCGCAAACGAATAAGTGAAGTAACCCGGAAATGAATATAAGACATTCCGCAAAACAGTCTTACTTCACCTTTTTTATCTCTCTGTTCATTACATTCCAGAGTAGATCTTTGTCTTTGGCCACTCTGTGGATATCGTAAAATGCCTTCGCATGCAGCGGCCTCACGGCCGCGCGCTCAGAAGGAAATCAAAAGTTCCTCCCGTCGCAAGCGCCGGGCCCCGTTCTGGCCACAACCCGGCACCGCATACATACCTGACCCCTGCCAAACCGACGCCGCCCCGGCCCGTAGGGCCGGAACACCCTCGCTTTAAGATGAATGTTGTAACTAGAAGTATAAGCTGCTGCAGTTAGCGTCGCGGCAAGCCCGCTGTACACGCTCGTAAGCGCCTGACGGCGCTAACGCGGAGATACAGCCCGTCAGCGGCCTCTGGCCTCGACGTGCTCACTCCGACCGCGCACATCACTACCAGGCGTGGCGGTTAACGGGTATGGCTTTGCAGGGTAAGGGCTGGGACAGGCAGAACCTTTCAAACCGAAGCGGCTTACGCCGGTTACGGCGCCCTCCAACATTCTCGCCCTGTTTAGTATAAGCTGGCGCCTTCATGCCGCGAGGCGGCATCAGTGAGTCCTTTTGATCCCGTACAATTAAGCGACCTGCAACATCGCGGCGTAGCGGACATTCTGATAGCCTGCATGGCCGGGCTGGCAGGCATCCTGGAGGCAATAAGCAGCATTTATCCGTTGACAGAAGTTCAGTTGTGCGCCATTTACTAGATACGCAACTCGATTAAATATGTAGCGTCAAAACATCAAAAAGCGTTTATGGCGGACCTAAAGCCAGTGTAAAAGAAGCGGCAGAAACGGCGCTGGATGGGCTGGAGGCAAAATGGGGTCAGCAGTATCCGGTGGTACTCCCGTCGCGGTGTCGCAATTGGGAAAAACTGTCGGCATACTTCCGCTATCCGGCGAATATCTGCAAGGTCATTTACACAACAGATACTGTCGAATCAGTGCATCGCCAGTTCAAAACCAAAGGTTTTTTCCGAACGAAAACAGCTTTATCTGGGGCTGATGAATGCACAGGAGAAATGGACAATGCCGATCCAGAGCTGGAATTTGACATTGTCGCAATTAGCCATTTATTTTGATGGACGACTGAATACTGTTATGACGCTATAGAATTTTTAACGTGACACAGAATTCTGAACGCTCTCTATCCAAGTCTGAACATCATCTCATAGGCAATTTCTTGTAATTAAAATGCCCCCCCCAGCTACTTCCTGAACGCTCTCCTGTAAGTGTTCCTGTAGTATCTTCATCCTTAAACCCGCTCGTTACCAAACTCATAAGATAATTGACAAGCCCCGTCTGCACACCCTTAATATCCACTCGATACCCATACTCGATAGCTTCAGAAATTATTTCTGAGCTCCTACGCATTGCATTCTGAACCGGCCCAAGATTATTACCCGGTTGGGTTCTAGATATTTCAGATAATATTTCAGTTTTAATGTGAGCCTTGTGATCCCTATAAAACTGGCGTTCAGCCTCAGTGGAAACACCGTGTTTATTACCTTCGCGGTAAAAATCATCAGCCATAAATTTTAGTGGAAGCGTTGGCTCCTGTCCTTTTTTAGCCAGCACATGGGTTACTCTATCAGGAGAAGAAAAATGTTGCTGTGTCAGTTCTTCATGGTTGTTTCCGACTGACGATTTTTGAACTGCAGTTTCTTCAATAATTCCATTAAATTGCTGAATCGATGCAGGTACTTTTCTTTCCTCAATAACTTCCAGTAAGATACCAGTTGTTGTCTGTGATGATGCCGCTGTTCCGGGATGTGTCATTTCCCTTGTTGCCACTTGTAATGATAATGAATTTTCCTGTGTAACTCCCATTTTTTTCTTTGAACCACATACAAAAAACTTTCTAAAAATGGAACGACCTTGGTGCCCGTCAGGATCTGTACGATTAACAGGGTCATGGTCGCAGTACACATAGGGGTTAATTCCCCCGACACCAAACGGACTCTCGCTATCCGGGCAAGTAAACCGCCGCAGAGCCGGGCTGTAGGCCCGGTAACCATTCCCCAGGTGTGTCACACCGGACAGCGGGTCCTGGCGTTCGCCGTTAAAGCCCGGCAGTGACGTTGCCTCCCCCGTACGGGCCACTGAGCCCCCGAAGGGGCTCCATGAAAAGACTGCACCAGTTCCGCCTGAAATAATCAATTCCGGAGAGCCATTTATGTTGTTGCCTGTTATCTGTAACGTCATTATAGTGTCCTCTCGAAAAGTTTAGCATGTTACTTTTATTCGTCACTGACTCACCTATCTGAAGGGTGCAGAAAGAGTTAGAATAACGAGCGCTATCTAGGGGGGAAATGAACTGGCTTATAAAGCCACTGTCGATAACCAGACTGGTAAAATTTATAAGGGTTTGTCTTCCTAATTTTAAATTCATACTTTACATCAAATATATTTTTCATCCCTGAGTATTGCCCACGCCGCTCCGCTTGCAGAAAAATATCAGATAGAGCCGCTGGTTCAAAATTACCAGTCACAGGTCCTTCATATGCTTTAATTATTTTTCCAGATAATCTATGTAGTTTTGATGCAAAAGAGCTATCTCCTCCATTACCGGAGAAACATGATATCGTCCGGATCGAATTATAGTCATCAAGATTGTACCGAGACTGGAGTACTTGATACAGTTCATCTGCATCCACATGTCTGACTCCAAAGTTACCATCAACAATCAAACTGGAACCCTCTCCTACCATTTCTCCATGTGCAACAACATTCAATCTTATTCCGCCTTTATAGCTATCCTCAAATGTATATAAACCATTGAGAAGCACATCGGTATTTTTCATATTTCCACCGAGGATGATTTTTGAATCTACGGATAAAGCTAAATCGCTGTTCATTGTTGAAACCGGGTATAATTTCATCGCTCCGCGCAGTCGCTTCACCGTTTGCTGAATATCCCCTTCTGCCAACCCCAGCCCGCCAGCCAACCCCGTAGCCAGTGAGGCCCATCCCAGCTTACGGGCGGCTGCCGCATCTCCCTTTGCCCTTGCAATGCTCTGGCTGATTCCCGTCGCCCATTGGGTGGCCAGCTCCGTTCCGGTCTCGACCATACCAGCCGTGGTCAGCGCGCTCATTGACGATTCTTCAGCAAATTTAATACCCAGCCTTGCGCCCAGGGTGATGGCCTTGCGTATCAGCCAGGTAATAGGACCGTGACCACTCGGATCAGTCTGGTTAACCGGGTCATGGTCGCAGTACACGTAGGGGTTTACTCCCCCGACACCAAACGGACTCTCGCTATCCGGGCAAGTAAACCGCCGCAGAGCCGGGCTGTAGGCCCGGTAACCGTTCCCCAGGTGTGTCACACCGGACAGCGGGTCCTGACGCTCGCCGTTAAATCCCGGTAGAGAAGTGATATTCCCTGTGCGGGCAGCCCCGCCTCCGAAGGGGCTCCAGGCCAGGGCGGTGCTCCTGCCTCCGGACAGCGACAACTCCGGGGAGCCGTTCATGTTAGCGCCAGTTAGTTGTAAGGTCATGGTGATATTTTCCTGTAATTATTTCCATGGAAGGTAAATATAGCGGGCGCCCCCTGGTCTGAACTTCAATTTCGGAGGTCGCCGACTGACCCACGAAATGAGTGTATTCGACAGCAACGCCTCGCCCGGAGTGTAACGACCGTTGCCACTGCTCTGGACAATAAGTTCGTCCATGTCAAAAACGGATGCTCCGGCAGGACGGACGCCCGCTGGCCGGTTAATCTCCAGCATTATGTACTCAGGCATCTCTGCCAGCGCATCCTCACCAACAACAGAGCCTGGTCGGATACCGCTTGCATTTCCGTGCTCATTCGTGTGGCCCGCAGTCGAACGGAAATTGTCAGGGGCGTCTGCCCCCTCCCCTTTACTGCTTCGCATTACATTTCCGTTACGGTCTGACAGCGAGAATTCAGAGTTGTGTACCAGATTACCATCAGCCGGTGAGCGCTGAACTGCGGTACGGGAGCGCAGGGGGGATCCTCTCCGCCCATCTTCAGCAGAACCTCCCTGTTCCATAGTGTCTGACACGCCATCCTCTATGTTCCTGAATCGCCCCTCCGGCCCGAACATATCGGATAACTCCTTGGATTCACCTTCCCGTAACCCATAACTTTTTGCCGACCCGCGCAGTCGCTTCACCGTTTGCTGAATATCCCCTTCTGCCAACCCCAGCCCGCCAGCCAACCCCGTAGCCAGTGAGGCCCATCCCAGCTTACGGGCGGCTGCCGCATCTCCCTTTGCCCTTGCAATGCTCTGGCTGATTCCCGTCGCCCATTGGGTGGCCAGCTCCGTTCCGGTCTCGACCATACCAGCCGTGGTCAGCGCGCTCATTGACGATTCTTCAGCAAATTTAATACCCAGCCTTGCGCCCAGGGTGATGGCCTTGCGTATCAGCCAGGTAATAGGACCGTGACCACTCGGATCAGTCTGGTTAACCGGGTCATGGTCGCAGTACACGTAGGGGTTTACTCCCCCGACACCAAACGGACTCTCGCTATCCGGGCAAGTAAACCGCCGCAGAGCCGGGCTGTAGGCCCGGTAACCGTTCCCCAGGTGTGTCACACCGGACAGCGGGTCCTGACGCTCGCCGTTAAATCCCGGTAGAGAAGTGATATTCCCTGTGCGGGCAACCCCGCCTCCGAAGGGGCTCCAGGCCAGGGCGGTGCTCCTGCCTCCGGACAGCGACAACTCCGGGGAGCCGTTCCGGTTAGTACCGGCTAGCTGTAAAGTCATGATGGTTTTCTCCTTATCATGAGCAGGCGACCGTTGCACCTGCTCACCAATTAATATCAGTTTAGGGTGTCATCGCTGACGGCTGAGGAGCCCCAGCAACCTGGAATATTGCGGGTTATATGGCTCTGCTCTACGTGAACTTCGCTCAGCAGGCGGTTACCGGCATAGTACAGTTCCCGGGTGTCTCCGCTCAGGCTCTGTGTGACCAGGGTGTCGAATGCATCATAGGCATACTGGCTGCAGCCGTCCGTCCCGGTGATGCTGATCAGCCGACCTGCCTCATCGTAATTCAGGGTTCGGCCCATCTCATCCGTGGTCATGCGTCCGTTCGCGTCATAAGATAGGTTGATGCTGGCGGGATAACAGTTGTTCAGACTGTGGGAAACCGACATCAACTGACACGGGTCGTCCGGATTGGTAAAGAAGTACTCCGCTTCATCCGTTCCGCCGTTGTTCGCCAGAACGGTTTGACAATGGATGATATTGCTGTACACATCCAAGGTGAAATGCAGTTCGCTCAGCGCATTTCCGTATGCATCCTGCGTCGGGGCACTACCGGTGCAGACATAATCCGTCAACCGGTTGCGCACATCATAGGTGAAGGTTTCCTCCCGGAGCGTGACGCTCCCCAGGGTGGTGATCCTGTTCTGCACCTGCCCGCCCAGGGTATAGGTGGTGGCTATACTTAACGTATCACCGATGTTCGGGGCAATATCACGCCGGGTTTCACGTCCATAATCATCAAGCGTCAGAGACGTGGTCAGCACATCAGTACCATAGTGTGTGTTTTGCACTGCGCTCTGGGAGGCCAACCGGCCAGCCAGGTCATACCCGAGGGTCACTGTCACCGTCGGGTCCGTCAGCGTGGCCAGACGCCCGTTACTGTCATAACCGAGCGTGAGTTTTTTCTCTGCAACATCGGTCAGCGTCACCAACCTGCCCTGCAGACTCCAGGTTTTGGTCATGCTGCAGGAAGGTATCGATGACGGCGTGACGCCCTGCATGTCCGGTTTCCCTGACGGGAGCCAGGTAAACGATTCGCTCCGGCTGCCACTTTCCGCCGCAGACAGTAGCCGCCCGGTATTATCAGGGGTACCGGTAGTTGACGGCTTCCGGGCATACAAAAATGTCTGACTCAGGGTGCCCGTAGCGCTGCTTACCTGGCTGAGGGAATTATTCAGCTCGCTGACATAGGTGTAGTTCAGCGTCTGACCAGCAGCGTTCGTGGTGCTGTCCGGCACCATACTAACACCGTTGTACGCGGCGCGCTGCGTCCGACCACCGCAGCTGCTGGCAGTCATCCGGCCAAGCCCGTCAAAGGTCTGGGTGCCCATCTCAACGGGCGTCTCACCCGAACCTGTACTGACCGCAACGCTGACCGGCAGGTGCGCATACGCAAACGGCGCGTACATCCAGGATTGAATAACAACCGCTGACGGCATGGTGCTCCCCGCCTTATCGCTGACATCCCACTGCGTGCTGGTACTCACCCGATCAAAAACATCATAGGTATAGCTGGTACTTACCCAGCCTGTTGTATCCGTATCGGCCGGGAGTGTAACGGCATCCGGTCGCGGGTAAGTAGTCTTACGCAGGCGCCCCAGACCGTCGTATTCATTGACAGCAGTGCTGTATACTTGCCTTGTGCTGTCGTCACCGGCCGTTTGCTGCCTGGACTCAGTCATCAGGGTTTCCGTCGTATGGGCATCGTCCGTCAGCGTCACCTGACGGCCCAGGAGCAGCGTCCCATCGATCACCTGAAGTTCCGTTGTTGTCGTCAGGGTGACCGGGTCCTGGCCAGAAAAATACTGCATACCCAGCTGAATACCGCCAAAAGAGGGACCCTTGCAGGGGATGGACAGGCAATGTTGCCCCCAGACGTCAAACTGCGCCTGATACGTTATGCCGGTATCCGGAGTATTGGCATCGGGTTTGTAGGACGCGTTGCTCGGATCGTGATAGAACGATGTTGTCCAGTCCTGCCGGGTGCTGCTGCTCCGGCGTCCCCAGCCATCCCAACCGGTGGCGCTGGTCTGATAGAAATCGTCCGGCAGACCGATATCACTGGCATTATCCATGTGCGTAGTGGGGCGCCCCATGCCATCGTGATAAATCTGCGTCTGATTACCGGCGTTGTCTGAGCGCGTCGTGATGATGGCGGTCACCACATACTGCCCGGTCTCTGTATCCCCCTCCAGGGCATAATCATGGTACTGGCTGGTTTCATACTCCGTTCCCTGGTTCCGGGTTTCCTGTATCATGCGACCGAGAGCGTCGTAGGTCAGCGTGGTGGTGTTACCCAGCGCATCCGTAATCGACTGTGTCTTGCCGGTAAGGCAAGAACGCGTGACTGACGCAACTAGTGACAACTCGTCATGCGTCAACAGGGTGTCTTCCTGAGTCAGTCCATTGCCGTCCGTGGTGAAACTCCATGCGGTATCCAATGTCTGGTCGTAACTTTCGATGTTGTGTTCTGGATCCAGCGAATTGTAATCAGGGTCATAGATGGTGGTCGTCTGCTGCACCTGTCGCCCGTAATGGGGAGAGCTGGTATCTCTCTCATAGGCATTAACACGGCTCAGTAACGTCCTAGTTTCCGTCTGCACATCTGAACCAGAATATGTATCCTGAGCTGGCAAAATCGCGGTGGTATAACACATCTCATTCAAGGTGATCATCGATATATAGCGATAACAGGTTGTTCTGACAGGAGCATCACTGTAACCATTGACCTGAGGCGGGGTAACCGTGGTGGTTTTCGGACGGTACACAAAGCCATATGGGTCCGCCGGGCAGCCAGTGGAACCATCAATACTGTCAGACTCGCCGCTCGTGGTGTAAAAAGTGTAATCAGTCTGCGTACTGTTGGCAGTAACTCCACCGGTACTGTCCGATAGATTCACCTGTTGAGTCAGGTTGCCATAGTCATCATAGGTATAGCTGGTATAGCGGGAGTGCGTTCCTGACGGGCTGCTCCAGGTTTCGGCCTGCAGCTTCGGGCACTGAAAACAGGCCGGTTGTTCATCAAAAGTTTTCGTAGTATCGGCATACCAAGTCGTTTCCACTGTGTACGCGTGCGTACCTCCATCCTGCGTGGTACTGGTGGAAACCAGCAGATGATAATTATTATACAGATACGTGGTGGTCATGGCATTGTTACTACCATCGGTGGCAGGTTGCGTGGAGACACACTGATAAAGGTAGTCTGGTTCTCGTATACTGTAACTGGCGTCGGTATCATATGACCACGCCACGCCCCCGGTATTTCCGCCATACCCGAGGTAGTTTTTTGAGGGAGTGCCGTCCTGTACGTCGTTGCTGACGAATGACCAGAAGGTGACGATATCCGGTGAACCCAGTCCCGGGCTGATGGTCAGTTTCGTGACGGCTGGCATGTGATACTGTGGCGCATTCGGGTCATCCGGGAACGCCATCGCCTCCAGGTCATACACCACGGATTTAACCAGTCCGGTAGGCATGGTGATGCTTTTTAGGGGCTGAAGCCCGGAAGAGCAGGAGTCAGTGCTGTAATCAAATAACCAAGGCACCTGGACGCCATTCTGGTCTGTCAGCGCTGAATTTGTCATGGACTGCAGGTAGTTGCCGTCCGTGTTTAGGGTGAGTATCTGTTCATCACTCGTCCCCGGTAGCAAGGTCATGGTCATGATCTCGCCGTTATTGTATGCCGCCGAAAATAATACCCTCGGATGCTGGGTCTCCTCATCCGTGGTTTCATCGGTCACCTGATATAGGTAAAGATGTCCGGTACCCGGGTCCCGGATCCAGGATACTTTCATTATATGACCAAGCGGTGACCACAGGGTGGACGGCAGATAATACCCTGTATCCTGCTCGTACAGTTCAGTAATATTACCGTCACGGTCAGTCACCCGATACCAGACAGGGTCGGAACCATTGTCGATTTTCTCGACCTTGAAGGTCTGGATTTTACACTGTTTTACGGTGAAATAGACCGTCCCGCTACCGTCTGTTGACTCATCGATTTTATAGGTTTCGCCAGAGTTGAGATAAAGGGTCCGGGCATTTTTATCATACCAGGTCAGGGTGAACATCATGCCGATTCCCATCCCCCAGGTATTATCAGTGGTGGTGGGCGAATAGGTTAGCGTCAGGGCCAGTGAAGGGCCCATACCATCATTGCCGACCAGTGTGGTCAGTGAATGATTAAAGCAAAACAGGCGGGTGCGGGGATCAACATCGCCGGAAGATGCACTGATAAAATTAGGTGTCTGGGTGTAATAATTCAGGGACATATTGCGTTCTCTATATAATATAACTCTTTTAAAAATAGCTCTCCCCACTCTGGATGAGAGCTATTTTCGCCGAAAATTACTTGTCATTTATCACAAGTGAAAAACTAAGAGATTCATCATCAGCGCCGAACTGTGGGTTCATGTAAATATGATTCCCAAAGTTATCAATAAGTTTCAGACGGGAAGAACCGTCTGAGTTCGAGCTATTATTAGCAGTAAACCACACATCCGATGTAACGCTTTCATAGTCGACTGAAAGTCCAGCAAAGCCAAGTTCCCCGGCATTGATGGTGAGCCCACCACCTTCACCTTCAATCTGCCCGGAAGTTACCCACCCGCTAGCCTCATGTGCGGATGTATATCCTATAAACCCATTATCAGCAATGTAAACAGAATTTTCAGGCGATTGCTCACTAGCAATTTGGAAAAACTCACCATAATTATACCATTGTGCCTGCATACTTTTACCTACTCCATGTACGAATACAGCGTTTTGGTTGTCACTTAAATTTTGTAGAGTCACATCAATCCCTTTTGAAAAAACAAATACGTATTTGCTATTTTCTGGTGTGGCGTCAATTTTCACTCTGTATATATTTAATTGATGCACCGTCCCGGTTTTGCGTGTTTCACCATTGTCATGGTAATAAAGACTCGTGCCGTTAGCATTCTCATTATTTATAATGATATAATTGCTATTCCCGGGCGTACTGGAATACTGGTATTTTTTTTGGGCTACAAAATTCACGGCCAGGCAGGCGGGGGTTTCTCCGTTAGAGAGGTAATAGAATAGTTTACCATTAGAGAGTTGTGCGTTCAGCTCGATGTATACATTAGTGATACCTTCAGGAATATTGGGATTCAGATAATCGTAATATATCGGGCAGCTATAGTTGAGGTATGTACTAACTCCAAAACCGGAAGTTGAGACAGAATCAGGCGCCGAGGCAGTTGATCGATAGTACTCCTTGGCGTAATTAGAATATGAAGTCTGTGCAAAAACACCTGATACAGAGATGGGGGTCTGACCACTAAGCCCGGTCAGAGTCAATGCATTGAATAAATCATCTTCTGTCGGCCCGTCGAAATAGTCTGTCGTCCAGCCCATGTCTGTACTGTACAAGTTGAAAGTAAAACCCACAAATACCCTAATGCTGTGTCCGTCATAGTCATCTGTTTTGTTCACAAACAGCGTTGCTGCTGGTATGCAAGCACTTCCATCATCTGACATCATACCGATACAGCATGCTTTGACGGACTTGACGTTGTCCCAGGCATTACCACTGGCGGCAATAACTGTAATGTTTGCCGGGGTTCCCATAGCCTGGCCGTCAGACCTGACGTACTGGACCTTTCCGTTGTCCAGGGTACCAAATCTGGGCATATTGCTATCAACGGCCAGGGTTAGAGTCAGGAGATGTTTGCTCCAGGTAATATCCTGGAGAAGGGTTAGCCGATTGTCAGAAAAAGAGTAATCCACGCCGGCAGTCAGCCCATCGAGAGTAGCATTAGTGATGTTCGAGTAGTTCTCTGTCGCTGGAGTGCTGCCGCTGGTATCAGTGTAGGTAGGCGCGGTAAAAAGTAGATACGATCCCGCTCCATCCGTCGAGTCGGCCGCAACGCTAAACGTAACATCGCCAGACATGCCCGGAAAGATCCATGGTGCATCAGTGTAAGTGCCCCCATCCACCTTCTCATGGGCCACCGACTGCTCAGTGATGGTGACCGTAGCAGAAATAACAGTAATATCGGCAATATCGCCAACCGATATGCCACTGCCCGCGAAATATTGGGCTGTTCCGTCGCCAAGGGTGGCATTTGGAGTTGCACTGCTGCTCACTGCTAATGTCAGCTCGACCGTCCCCCAACTGATGAGACCTGATGCCTTCAAAGTGAGAATGCCTGAGGGAGCATCGAAAGTATAATCACTGTTTTTTTCCAGACCAGGAATGCTGGCATCAACCAGCGTGGTGTCAGTGGGGGCGGTAAACTGAATATAATCGCCGCTGCCAGGAGTATTGAACTGAACGTTGAATTCCACCACGCCACTTGTACCTGGGGAAATCCACGGCTCATGGCCACCCATCTGTACTTCAGTGATAATTGTCGAAGATGCATAATCCATGACTACGTTGTCGACATCCACTTCGCCTGATGTGCAAGAGAAGGTTAACCGAATAACGGTTTCACTTTCCGGCAGAAAGAAAAACAGGGGCTGCCCCGAAAGTGCTGAGTTGCTGGAATAAAGCGTGGTCGACGCCGACGACGAATAGGTGGGTCGCGATGTCACGGAAAACGTCCCTGCAGCACCGTCTGGGATGGACAGAGTGCAGGTCAACTCGAGCTGAAAAGCGTCCTCAATCACAATATCCTGATACACCGAGGTACCTGACGTAAGACTGAGTTGACCGCCAACAACCGAAGGCATGGTTCCTGCGCTGTTTCCGGTCTGGATCCAACCGGGGAGCGTCGGGTCAGAAAAATCACCACCAACAACAAAAACTTTATCTGCCATGACCAGTGATACGTTGTCGACATCAACTTCTCCTCCGGAGCAGTTGAACATAATGGTTATCTGAGTGTCTGTCGTTTCAGTCACCGTCAGTGAAATGGACGACTGATTCCCTGTTGCAGTGCTCTTGAAAAGCAGGGCTCCTGACGGAGCAGAGGTTACGGTAATACTCCCCATACTTTCGTAAGAAGATACGATCTTCATCGCGTAGGAAAGCAAATAGGTTCCTCCGCCGGCAATCGTTACTGTCTGACTGATTGAACCACCATCTGCCAACACAGCCGATCCATAATTCCAAATGGGCATCCCCATAGAAGGTATGGTGGTAGTGGGATTCCAGTCATCAAGATTGGAGTCGAAGGTACCATTGGTGATTAAGTTTTCTGTATCATTAATATTCATTCAGTGTAACCTTTATTATTACTTGAAGAATAAAAGTGATATAAAATCAACAAGGTGGTGCCGATTTTTATACACTTTTGCCATATCTGCCCGGTGATAGCAGGAAAATATCGCTCACATGAAATATTTCAATGGGGTTATTATATATTTTCCTCCCTGTTCATGGGCGCGTAGTAATAACTGGATAGTGTTGTGTGTTATTTTTTATCACTGACTCACCTATTTTTAGCCAGAATGAGGCCTCTAATTGTATTCTTTATCGCATGCCCTTATAGCGCCTTCTATCTTATCAATGGTGATGGATACTTTGGGGCATCGCCAGCCGCTACTGGCGCAGAGGTCGTTTGCAAATAACGAACCGTCCAGCCAAAATAAACTATCCCTGAAACCAGTGTATGAAACCGAATTATGCTCCTAACAGGAACTCTATTATCATTTGAGTCTATTATCTTGGCAGCCACACTGATGGCAGCAAGTCCACTACTCGGTGTTAACTTAACTTCGTCCTGGGCTGTTGACGTATCTTCCGTTGTATTAATTTTCAATTATCGCTAACACATATACACCTGCTGGACAGTTCAATTTAATGGATGCGAGACAGCGGACATAGTAGTATTTATCCAGTAAATTCAGTGGTCAGATGACAACCGAGAAGCGTGTTCTTGATAACCACCATCACGGTCACAGCCAGCAAGCTGTCAGAAGGCAATAAGGTTTTGTCAGAACCAATTGGAACAACAGAATAAGTGGTCATTTAAAATCCTTAACAGTGTTAATAAATGAAGATAACAACAGGCGGCCTGTACGCCCAGTTCCGGAAATGCATGGTCAGCTGTTTTATGTGGCAATATCAGTATAGACAGTCCGCAAAAAAATATTGAGTAAAAAGGGTGGAAAAAATGTGTATTTTTAGATTTATGTTGGTTTTATCAGACACTTATTGAAATACAGTGAATCACTATGACTTAATTTATCATATATCATATTGATAAATAAGCCTCACCTTGCCCCCCCTCAAAAAACATAGAAAAACTTAGTTAATATCGTGGCTATGGTTCGGAAATCTGGGCCCACAAGGGGCTCCGCTGAACCTCTACACATTTTCATTGAATGACAGGACTCTTGATGCCAGGCTCGATGCCTGTATAACTGCAGTGCGGGACGGTATGAAGAGCCGCAGCAGTATTGCTACAGCGATGTCTGAATCGCCACGGGTTTATCAGACACCTCAGAGTCATTTAAGATGACTTAAAGAGAGGTGCCCATAAGCGGTAAACGTTATCCCGAAGAGTTTAAAATTGAAGCAGTCAAACAGGTTATTGATCGCAGTCATTCTGTTTCCAGCGTTGCAACACGTCTCGATATCACCACCCACAGCCTTTACGCCTGGATAAAGAAGTACGGTCCGGACTCATCCACTAACAAAGAACAGTCAGATGCTCAGGCCGAGATCCGCCGACTCCAGAAGGAGCTGAAGCGGGTTACTGACGAACGGGACATATTAAAAAAAGCCGCGGCGTACTTCGCAAAGCTGTCCGACTGAGGTACGCCTTTATTCATGACAACTCCCGTTGCTGGCCTGTTCGTCTGCTCTGCAGGGTGCTGGATGTTCATCCCAGTGGCTTTTACGCCTGGTTTAAGCAACCGTATTCTCAGCGCCACCAGGTAGATCTGAGACTGACGGGACAGATCAAACAGTTCTGGCTGGAGTCCGGTTGCGTTTATGGTTATCGCCAAGATCCATCTGGACTTGCGGGATAGCGGGCAACAGTGCGGAGTGAACAGCGTCTGGCGACTGATGAATCGTGCCGGGATAAAGGCTCAGGTCGGGTACCGGAGCCCGCGGGCACACAAAGGCGAGGTCAGTATCGTATCGCCAAACAGGCTCCAGCGACAGTTCAATCCGGATGCTCCGGATGAGCGTTGGGTAACGGACATAACTTACATCAGGACCCACGAGGGCTGGCTGTATCTTGCCGTGGTTGTTGATCTGTTCTCACGCAAAATTATCGGCTGGTCAATGCAATCCCGGATGACAAAGAACATTGTCCTGAATGCGCTTCTGATGGCCATATGGCGACGTAATCCTCTAAAACAGGTGCTGGTTCATTCAGATCAGGGCAGTCAGTACACAAGCCATGAGTGGCAGTCATTCCTGAAATCACACGGCCTGGAGGGCAGCATGAGCCGTCGCGGTAACTGTCACGATAATGCGGTTGCAGAAAGCTTTTTCCAGTTGCTGAAACGCGAACGGATAAAGAAAAAGATCTACGGAACACGGGAAGAAGCCCGCAGCGATATTTTTGATTACATCGAAATGTTTTATAACAGTAAGCGTCGGCATGGTTCGAGCAATCAGATGTCACCGACAGAATATGAAAACCAGTATTATCAACGGCTCAGAAGTGTCTAGATTATCCGTGGCGATTCAGGAGAGTAAAATGATGCAATGCCATAATTTCAGTCTATTCTACTATAAGTAGTAACACAGTAAACACTCATAAAGCGAGGTGAATATGTCTAGTTCATTGATTGCAAACGGTGATTTTGAGAATGGTACTGCAAGCTGGAGTTTTACCAGTTCCGGTTCAGGTGTAAATGATGAAAGTGAGACTATTGAAAATAAGTATTGTGCTATATCTACAACCGAATCAATTTATCAAACTATTGGCGTTTTAGCGAATGACTATGTTACTGTTACATTGAACTCACGAGGCGTAGTCTCAGGAAAAGTGTCTCTGATGCTACAAAACTCCAATACTGAATACTGGAGTGATGTATTTAATTCCGCACTTAATGCTGAATGGAAAACAGAAATATTTAGCTTTACTGTTTCTCCAGAATGGGTAGGCCCTTTTGTTATCCATTTCCAGTCAGGTTACAGCCCGACATCAACTGACGCAGTTGATGTTGATAATATTGTAGTTTCAAAATAATTCAGATTAATTTAACTCTTCTTTTTAGAGCAATCTTTAAGAGTAAAAGACCACCTTCTAAGAAGGTGGTCTTTTACTCTGCGGGCTTCCTTGTAGCCATACTGTTTCGTTATGCTCTTGTCCTGACGACAACCAGAATTATTTTTTCGTCACCCTACTTACAGCGTTCATTGGTATCCTTAACCTGCGAGCATGTATCCTGTTTTGTGTCGTGGGGCTTCTGTCGCTTATCCAATCGTTCAGTGGCGTTTGCAGCAAATTCCACCGTCACCGTTAAAACCATCTGTTTAGTCATAGAATTAATTAAATCACCCAGATTCATAGCCTGAAGTCTCATTATAAAAACGCAATACCATTGATTAGATAAAAAATAAAACATGTGAACATTTATAATAACGATCCTCTGAAATATCCCGAAAACAACCAACTCCGGATTCGGATAAATAAATTCTCGCGTTCTGTTCATAAATACAATTATACGTGACGGGAGATCTACGCTCACAAGTTCATCTGCTTGATGTTACCCGGCATTAACAATGCCGACGGAGTTTACCTGTAAGATACTTCAGTTAGCACCTGCCTGCAATGCGCCTGTCCCGGCACCCGGCTCACCGCAACGTTCGGATGTGCACCGGGGGATACTGACATACCGGTGATAGGGTTCTCCCTGTTATTGTATTAAAAGGAATAACATTTATTTTTACTTCAAGTAATCCACTTATCATAATAATCCGCCGTCTTTCTTGAATATCCAGCAACTATCCTTCTTCACTTCCCCTGAGATCCGAGAACTCCAAGCCAGATCCGCACTTTTACAGACTAAAGTTTCGGTGTTGACCGTACATACTTTTTACTGGATTGTGCGCGACTCAGAAGCACTTGGCTCAGTTTTTGAACCTACGCAGATGACTTTCCGTGATAAAATAGATGTTGCCAAACGCCCGCGAGCATGCCACGTATAGCTGTTACGGGATGAGGGAGGAGGCGCCGATAGTTCCTGCCGAGTAAGGGGCTTTCAGTAACCGGGCCCATTACGATGCAGACATCATGAAAGTGGTCGAGCCCTTAACTGACGCCCCAGTTAAGTGAGTGACAGCCGTAGCGATGATAAGCAGACGGAGGGAATATTTGCAGGCGGAGCGATGGAATGCGCTGAATTTCTGGGCTTCAGCCGGCAGCAGGGCCTGGTGTTCTATAAGGCTGTCACACTCTTCAGTGAAGTCTACGGCGCGTATGGCCTGAGGCTAAAACCCGGAGCACAGCGGTTGGGGTACTGGAACAAGCCCGATCTCTTCAGGGAAGCGTCGCGGCACGCCACATCCCGCGATGGCGCTTAACATTACGGGATGAAGGTTAAAGCCAAAGTGGCACTTGATTTACTGACTATTGAGCCTTCCGGAAAATAGTCTTCTGCAGGATTATGCTTTCCAGCCCTCGAGCAGGTCTAATTCAACGGCACGCAGGTAAAGCGGGGAGACCGCCACCACAGCCCTACTCCACTGCTGATCCGTATAAAGCTCGCCGGTAGTCATGGAGTGCGATCCGCAACTGGCCTGTCGTCAGTTTTTCTATCCAGACACCGTAAGCCCTTTCGGCATCGCGTTCATCCGGAAAGACCGTTTCACCTGCGTACAGGGTTTTGCGGCGCGTGCAGGTGCAAGTATGGAGGAGCCCGAGGTTAAGCATCTGAAGTCGCTTGAGGAAGAGAACGCCAAGCTCAAGAAACTGCCTGCCGAAACCATGCTGGATAAGGAGGTACTTAAGGAGGCACTTAAGGTGGCTCTGGGGCTAAAGTACTGACGACAGGCCGGAAGGTGAGAAGCCGTTGAGTTTATGTGTGGTCGTAACCGCAGGCTTATAGGTTTGTCCTTGTCGACCTGCCGCGTATCGCGCACATGACGGCGTTGCTACGCCTACTCAGGCGCTGGCGGTAAAAGACTTGAATATCGTCAGATAATTAACTGAGGAGGATAAACGGTTAATGGTAACATTTCTGTAAAAAGTGAATCAAAAAAAGCCCGATGGGATCGGGCAAAGCATAGCGCCTGCAGCAACATACAAAGGGAATCACTGCAAAAGAACAACGCATCAAAAATATTTTATATCTCGCGCCTTCTGGCGTCCGTCTTGTTTTGTCTGACGTTTATCCTGACGGCATTGGCCATTGCTTTTATCATCATTAACCACACAATTCTGTTTCGTGTCACGCGCCGATTGCCGGGTGTCCTGTCGCGTATCACGTGCCGCCTGACGGCGATCAGAGTGTTCGGTGGCGTGCGCTGCAAATACGCACAGCAAAGTCAATGCGATAATAGCAATACTTTCTTTAACGATATTTGTAAAATGGTTCATAATGTCATCCAGGTAATAATAAACAAGATTGGTAGCGCGTACGCTCCCTTTTTGGCCCCATGTAGAAATGGGATATTCCAAATTCCATGACATGCAATGCCATGCCGGAAAAAATACCCCCCCTACTAAATAACACGTCACATTCATTGATTAATCATCAATGACGACAAAATTAACATCAACCACTTGTTTAAGAAGTAATTCCATACAAACTCTTAAACTTTAAGTTTAATAATAATTATTACTGCCATTAATTGAAACATTCATTTCACATGTAATAATTACCGCAGCGATTTGCGCCTGCTGTCTGGTGCCAGAAGAGTCCCTGGTTGAGACTTCAGCATCCAATAACCATTCAACTGATAAATCACACCAGCCTTCTCCAGACTAAGTAGAATTTTGACGACTTCCGGACAGGGCAGGTTAGCTCGTGCAGCTATATAACTCCCGGTCCCCCTTCCTGCCGACGATACAGCATCGAGGACTATCTCGGATGATGACAAGTACGTTTTTCTACTAGTCTTCCCTCCAGTATCCCAATAGGTAGAGATGGCTGGATGATTTAAGTTTTCTGTTTTCATGATTCGTTCAATAATTTCCCGCAGTACATTCTGAGATATTCAGCGGCATCGATAAATTTATAGTGCAAAGCTGTATAGGAATAATTCAAGTTAATAACCCAGGGGGTATATTTGCACACTAGAATCATCCATTTTTGGACATGACATTAAATCGTTACCTGCTGAATCGATAATTTTTTACCGAAGTCATTAATAGATTGCCATTGAATAAGACAGCTTTTTCTTTCAGTACACCAGGACATTTTTCTCGAGCCAAAGGGTGCAACGACGCCTGCATTATTCACTGAATTGCCATTTACAGAGACACCAAACAAGGTGACATAAAAAGGCGTTGGGTTTTTTACCGTGATACCTCCATCTTCGCGTTGCCAGCTTATCTGCTGATAAGCGTTTTCCGGACTACCCTGCAAATTCTTCGGCCGATAGAACAACTTCAGATGCGAGCGGATCGCAACCTGAACGGTATTGACTGGCGCTTTCTCCGTTGAAGAAGGAATTGCGGTGATCACCAGATCAAACAGCGTCTCTTTATCTTTTGCCAGCGTGCCCCCATCCGAGACCAGCCGGATTTTATTCTGTTTACCACCGTTCAGAACAAACAACGGGGGAGTGGCAACAAAGGGAGAAACCGCACCACGCTCCGCACCTTGAAAAGCATCGGGTTGCAGGATCTGTGTTTTCACTAGATAAGGACGAGTATCGCTGTTCTCTAGGGTAATATTCAACTGCGGGTTTTTCTCTTCGTAGACAAAACGGGTGCCGCCAATAGCCACACCCGCATGACTGGCAAAACAGGGAACCAGGAACATCAACCCCACTAATAACGTTTTCATTATGCGTAGTTTAATAAAAAGGTGGCGGTGGCATTGGCATCTCCTGCCTTCACCGTATCACCATTCGCCATATATTCAGCAAAGAAACCCAGATTAACTGACTGTGCTCCCGGCGTCAGCGGATAGTTAATACTTTGGGTATTAAGCGGGACGATCTGGCGGTTTAGATCGAGAATGGCAATGCCCATTCCCGTTGCTGCCGCATTGCCCTTATCTATGGCCAGCAAACGGTTATCTCGCCCATCTACAGTGCCATTGAACGTGACACTAACTGCAGTAGCCGCATCGCCGCATTTAACCAGTTTAATGACGAACGACTGTACGGCCGCAGTTGCACCTGCTTGATAAAACTGTTTACTGGCGACATTGCCCATATCGATGATCATATTTTGCGAGTCAGTATCAACAATACAGGTATTGCTCTGGATCGTACCGGTGATATTTATTTGGCCGTCATGTGCCTGCACTGCGTTTTGCCATGCCAGTGACAAAGTGGCAAACAGTGACAGTCCTATGGCTGTAAATTTCTTTTTCATTATTTCACCTGTTACTGATACGTCATATCAAAATACATGACGGAATTTGCATTGCCCGGCTTTACCGGCATGGCAGTGGCTTTATAGCGCAGCTGGAAATGCAGCGTATTATCACCAGCGGCAAGCGGCTGCTTAGCCGACGCGTTATTCAGAGCGATAGGCACTCCTGCATTATCGAGGATCTGGATTGCCACCCCGCTTGCCATGCCCCCAGTACCACTGGTATCCGTTAACGCAAGCAGATCCATATTGGATGAGTCTGCAGCCGTTCCGCTGAAGGTAATGGTGCTACCCGTAACATTTGGAGAGCAGTTTAGTAACTTAATATCGAAACCTTTTGCCGGACTGACGTCACCAATCGTTTCAAAACTGTTTTGCGGGAAATCACCGATATGCACATCTGCACTTGTTGTACCAATATCACAGCTTTCGGCAATAATATTCCCCGACATCCTCAGGTTGGCCCAGCCTAAATCATCGGCCAGTGTATGCCCTGAGAATAAAATAAACGGCAGAAGGCTACTTAATAGACGTTGACACATGTTCGTTCCTTTTATGCAAAGTCGACGCGAATATAAGCCAGAGAGGTGAATTTCCCTTCTGTTGGGGCTTTCCCTGTCGTACTTACCGGGTAAGCTTTAAAGCTTACCGTCGCCTGGCTATTTTCCAGGGTGAACGGGATCAGATCGGTGTTAGGCTCGATGACTTTATCGTTGCTATCCGTTACCACTACTCCCACATCAGGGTTATCACTGGAAATTGCATTTGGATAATTCGCATCGGGCGTACTCTCGAAACGAACAGTTAAATTCGCCATCTCTTCAACACCACTGTTACATTGCACTTTAATCTGTTTAGTCACGGGGTTAACGCCATCAGGTTTTTCTCCTTTACTTTTGAATTTACCGGACCAGATATTGCCAAAGTCGATAGTGACGATTTGTCCGGCATCTATGGTACAATTTTGAGGTACCGTTACAGTTCCAGAAAGTGAATAATTAATTGTTGGTGCTCCTTGTGCATTGCACGTTTTATCTGTTGCAAGGCATGAATACAAACTTGCCAGCGTATATGTAGGTAATGTTATTGTTCCTATAAATGGTTTCCTGATCCTTAGATCTAAAATACCGTGCGATCCCGTAGCGTTTGGGCCATAATTTAAATTCTGATTGCAAATGGATTCCGACTTTAAAGTGGGTATATTGGAAAATGGAACCACCATTTTACCACCGGGCCAAGCTGGATCTTGAATCCATAAGCGCACATCAAGGTAGTCAGAATAAATGAACCAGTTGTCTCCGCCTGCAGAGGTTAATTGTGTAGTCGTAGTCCAGTACCATTCATGATAATTGCCAGACGTACAAGAACAATTCTCTACATACCCTGGCAGGGCCCAAGAATAAGCTGATGCAATCACTTTACCTGCAACATTATCACTTGGGTTTGTAACGTTAATATTACCAAGCGCTGCAGTGAGATTATTTGTTCCTCCGGATGGCCCGGTGCAATTACCATTCGCCAAAACGAATTTACATGGTAGAAATAACATAATCAAAAAAAATGGCAACCCAAGAATAATTGATCTGAATTTTTTTATAAAATTACTAGAGGACATATCCCCCCCAAAGAAATTAAATTATTGACAAACAACCTTCGCCTTCACAATCGCCTTATTCAGGCTATCGTCCGGCAGCGCATAATTCGCAGTACATTGCTGGTCTGGCTCATTTCCCCAGACGGCTTTAATTGTTCCTTTTAAGGGCAATCCCGCGAAATATGCCTGCCCATCATCACCCACCATGCCGACATTCTCAGCATCTGTGCGGGAAACCATAGCGCCAAACGGCACCGGCTTGCCGCCTTTAACCAACGTTAACAATGCTCGCACACCGACGTTAGCCTTAAACTTCGCACGAACCAGTGCGCCCTGTGTAGGTACCACGTCAACAACTGCGTCATCTATATCAACGTTGTTCCCCAGCGTGTTGGTGTTCAACGCAATACGGTTGGTACGGTAGGTTGTGGAGTACGGCAACACCGCATAACCACGCCAGTCCGTTTTCACACCTGTTCCGTTTTCAACGCTAACACCAACGGCACCCGGCGCAGCAATCAGCACGTTTGTATCGCCCAGCGGTTGACTCAACGTAATGCCATTCTCGTGTACGACCACGCCACCGTTCAGACCATAGTTCACCTGCTGATAACCGCCGTTACCACTGTAGTTGTAACCAACGTTGGCATTCCCGTAGGTGCCCTGATAATTCAGACTGGCGCTACCGCTATTGCCGTTCCCCCTATTGGCGTAACCTTCCTGCACGCTGTAGTTAAGGTTATTGGCTTCCAGCAATGTCCCTGTTAACCCCGCTGTCTGGCTGGTGTTGCCGTGGTTGTCTGTATTGACGTTATAGGTCGCGTAAGCGTCGTTATGTTTTTGCAGATCATCGGTACGCGTTGACAACCATTTACCAATCGGCAATGAAACATTAAGCGAGAACATGTGGTCATCGTCATAACCGCCTGCCGCCTTGTTAAAGCTGTAACTCAGGCTGTAATTCACGTCATACAACGTGGTGTTAAAACCGGTTTGCAGCGTGGTATCGGTATCATCTGTGTGCCAGTAACTCTGCTGCGTGCCTGTCACAAACAGCGAACCAATCTTGCCGATCTGCTGCGAGACGTTGACTTGCAACTTGCCCTTTTTAGCGTAATAGAGATTGTAATAATCCGTCCAATCCGGCTCATCCTCTCGCGTACCGTCCTGATATTGCACACTGTGCCCTTCCATCCCCTTATAGGTGGTCTGATCCAGGGTATAAAACCCCGAGGTAGAATAGCGATAGCCCACCAGCTGGAAGTTGGTCCCCAACTGGTTCAGCGATTTGGCATATAGGAAACGATAGGACTGCCCTTGGTGATGGCTATCGTCTGGCAAAATACTGCTGGCTTGCGTCGCATCAAATGAGATAGCGCCCAGTTGTCCCAAGTTGAATCCCAGACCCAACGCGTAAGCCTGATAGTCACTACTAACCTGCGTTCCGCCATAGACTGTCATCCCATGGGACAGACCATAAATCAGAGTGCCTTGGCCAAAACCAACCTCTTCCTGATCATCATTACTGGTACGGAATTTACCTCCGGTTAAGGCGTATTTAAGTCGGCCTTCACGCTGCAAAATCGGCACGGATGAATACGGTACAGTAAAACGCTGTGCGCTGCCGTCCGTCTCCGTCACGGTCACTTCCAGGTCACCACTGGAGGAAGTTGGGAAGAGATCATTTATCTCAAACGCGCCAGGTGAAACATAGCGCTGGTCGATCACGTAACCGTTCTGCTTAATGGTGACCTTCGCGTTACTTTTCGCAATCCCACGAATAGTCGGTGCGAACCCTTTCAGGCTGTCCGGTAACATGTTGTCATCCGACATCAACTGCACGCCGCGGAAGCTCAGGCTGTCAAACACATCATTCGGCGTATTACTTTCACCGGTGATCAACTCACCTTTCAGCGGAATGATCGTTCGCTCCGCATAGGTGCTGACATGCTGCCAGTCGTTCTGGCTATCACCATCGCCGCTGGTATAGTTCCATGTCGACACATCTCGAAGACGCCATGCCCCATAGTTAAGGCCGCTGCTCAGGTTTAAGAAGTAGTTATTCGTGGCGCTACTGTCACTGCCGCCGCTGTTAGAGCCGGTAAAATTATAGTTAAGCAGTAGTGCGGAAATCCCTTGGTCCCACTGTTCCGGTGGGATATACCCGCGCGCGCTGTTGTTCATCATCGCCTGGGGTACGCTGATGTTCAAACGCTGCTGTTCAAAATCAAGCGTGGTGCTGGCATCTGGAACCAGCGCGGCTAAATCCAGACAGGTATCTTCAGCCGGAGGATTTTTTACCAGCGACTGAATCGCCTGAATGTTAACCCCCAGCGCGACCAAGTTCTTTCGCATCAGGCAGGGCAGCAAGCCACTGTTGGCTTTATTTTCTGGCGCAATAAATTTGACATCTTTCGTGGCCACAAACTGGTCGTTGAGATAAATATCAACCCGGTATGTACCCGGTAGTTGCCCACCGTTTTTTTCAAATTTCGAAAGATCGGCGACAGTAGAAGGATCATCAGATAAAAATGACGGGTTAAAATAGTTGTCTGCCTGAACGGCAGGCACCGTCAACATTGAAAATACGACTAAAGCGAGTGGCTTATATTTGAAACGTTGCATTGTTAACCCGTACATTATTTATAAAACCCGTGTGTAATTAGCTGCCACAACTCTGCTTGTCGGTCATTGCGCCATAATCATTCATGGTCTGGAACGTAACGCCACCGCTGGCGCCCTGGGTGTTGATCATTTTGTTACCTTTTGGCGGTACCATGTCGTTTTCCAGTTTTTTGCCTCCTACTTGCAGCTGAACCAGTGTGACGTAATAAGGTGAAGGATTGGTCACAGTCAGGTTGCTACCAGATATCTGACAACGCAGGGTTTTTGGTGCATCAATAGCTGGTGTTGGCAATTTTTTCGGGCGTACAAAAAGCTTAATCACGCTCTGCGTAGCAATTTGTAGTGAGCTCCCCCCCTGCTTGCTTTTATCAGAGGAAGGGATCGCTTTACTATTTAAATAGAACACCGTTTCCCGATCTTGCGGTAAATTATCCTGCCCCACATACATAATTCTCAAGATGTTTTCTTTCTTCGGCTGAATAACGAATAAAGGAGGAGTGATAACAAAATCATTGACTTTCTTCCCTTCAGCATCTGATACCCAGTTCTGGATCAAAAATACATCCTTAGTATCGCTGTTTGTGATCGGTAGAGAGACCTGTTTTTCACCCTGCGGGTAAATCAGGCGCGTTGCACCCAGCGCAACACCACCGGCGTTTGCAGAGGAGACAAAACAAAATACAGCGGCAAAAACCAGCCCAGAAATAGATGTGTGTTTTTTTCTATTCATTACAATAGTCATAAAGATATCCAGAAGTTAATAGCTCCGGGAATATCCCTTTGCTATTGATAAATCATCTTGAACCAAACCGTACTCGATGCATCACCAGACTGAATGTGATTAAGCGTAGAGCGATATTTGGCCGAAAAATGTAAAACCGTTTCACCGTCTGTTAACGGGAAATAGTTTTTCGGTTGTGTATTTGGTACCAAGAGCCGACCGGTATAATCAAATATACCTAGCCCAATACCCTGCGCAGCACCCGCGCCTTCTCCTGTTTGAAAAACCTGAGGATCATTAGCATCGCTGATGCCATCAAACCTTACCGCAACGGTGTTCAGCACCGTGGTATCACAGTCCTCAAGGTGGATCTGAAATGCCACTGGGTCGTACCAAACACCCTTTGTCGGGAAATTATTGGTTCGAACCTGCCCCATTTCGACTGTTTTATTAATGTCATCGGCTTTGACACTGCAAGGTGCCGCAACGACCTGGCCTCGAAATTTTACTTCCCCACCATTAATCGTAACGTTAGCAGCCTGGTTAATAAAAGGCGTACAGACAAAACCAAAAATAAGCGCTTTAATTTTATTTTTTAACTGCATTGTTATCGGTTCCTGTTCCCTGAGGAAAAAGATAACGGGGGACGTTTCCCCTCCGCAGAGGGGAAACGGTATTCATTAGGAGTAATGAATTTTAAAGGTTGCTGTTGCAGCTACATCGCCAGGGGTTGCCGCACCTGTTGTCGCAACATAGTCCACAGACAGTGGGATACGTACCGTTGAGGCATCAATGGTGACCGGGGAAGATTCGTCACCAATTGCAAGTGCTTTACCATCAGGCCCAAACAGCTGCAGAGCCACGTTGGTCGCACCACCCGCACCGGCAGTGTTTGCCATCGCTCCTGCCACATCACCATCTTCCTGAGCGTTGAAAATCACTGCCGCGTTCTGGCTGACTGTAGGGTCACAATCTTTCAGATCGATATGGAAATCCTGTTTCTGGTTAGCGTATGCACCCGCTTCAGCCAGTTTTACGGTACGAACCTGGTCGAGGGAGACAGTCTGGCCGTCACCATCATTACCGGTCACTACAGAACATGCCGCATCAACCACAGTACCTTTGAAATAAATGGTGCCACCGTTAACTGTAACATCGCTTGCCTCAGCCATTGCGGAGCCGATTGTCGCACTTGCCATTACAGCAGTTACAATCATTGCAATAACATTTTTTTTCATTTTTCCTTTCCAATGTGTTAATAAATTAATTCAGGTTCGAGATAACATTTGTTTCACTGAAACAATGTTTCTGTTGGAAATTCTATCTGAAGCCCTAAAAAAACCGGAATGCATTAATCATCCATTTTTAGAACTATTAATAGTTGTTCATTATTGAGTGACCCGCGCCCGTTGATTAACACACCGCAATGTTAATAATGTCTTCATAAGCCACATGAGGACATCCACATAACGAAGCGTTTTTCCTACAAACAGATCATCAGTATCCTCCGAGAGGCAAAAGCCAGGGTTTCTGCCCGTGAGCACGCCATACTACTTGCGCCGGGTGTAAAAGGTAGAGTAAGAAGCATGGCGGTACTCGAAGTTAAGCGTCTGAAGGCGCTTGAGGAAGATAACACCATACTCAAGAAGCTGTTTGCCGAAGCCATTCTGGGCAAGGAAGTACTTCAGGTGGCTCTGGGGTGAAAGTATTGACGACATGCCGGAAGCGGGAAGCCGTTGAGTTTATGTGTGATGCAACCGATCTGTCGCAACGTCGTGCCTGCAGGCTTACAGGTTTGTCCCTGTCGATCTTCCGCTATAAGTCTCTGCATCCGGCAGTTGATGTGCATTTATCATGGCGCATCACTGCGCTGGCACTGGAGTGCAGGCATTTTGGCTACCGCCGCATCTGGCAGTTACTGCGCCGTGAAGGCCTTCATGTTAATCACAAGCACGTGTATAGCTTTTATCATCTGAGTGGGCTGGACGTAAAACGCAGACGACGTCGTAAAGGGCTGGGAACAGAACGTCTGCCGCTGCTCCGCCAGACCTAGTCGATGGATTTCGTCATGGACGCGATGGCCAACAGTCGCAGGATCCAGTGCTTGACCTGCGTGGATGATTTCACAAAGGAGTGCCTGACAATAACCGCCGAATTCGGGATTTCAGGCGTGCAGGTCACGCGTATTCTGGACGGTTCGCGCTGGTTCGTGGTTATCCGGCTACGATAAGAACCGATCAGGAACCGGAGTTCATTTACCGCGCACTGGATCAATGGATCCTTTGAGCATGGCGGTGACATGGAAAGTGTGAAGGTAAACAATCCGACATTATTAACTGACGGTTGTATCTAATACTGTGGGCATGTAACCAATCCCCCCAAACTATTGAGCTATATAACCTACATGTGCATCTTGTTGAATAGCCTAATATTGAGTTGCCTTTCATACATTACAATGCGCGCCATATATATTAGCAGGCTTAAATGATAATTAAGAAACTGTTAAGCCTTACTAATTAGTATTTACCCCCCCAACACGGGTATTGCATCAATAACATCTTAGTGATCTTTCCGTCTAATGATTCATCGGATTACTGATTCCTGCATTATTTGGGGCAAGAAAGATATCAGGAACAAAAGGATTCATTTCGTTATCCCCATGAACTTACGCATATCTTCATTTTTATTAGTGAGGCATCTCTATTCATCTTAAAAGAAACCGTCAATTGAAAATCTTTTTTTAGAGTTTTTATTTTTTGATTTAAGTTTTTTGTGATTTTACTGTATAGTTTTATGCTTACAATTGGACAATCATGGAAATAAAAGCATTCCCTGGACTTAGGGCATTAATTAACTGGATCGTAAATAATGAACCTGCTATTTTACAGGGGTTCATCAACCTTATTGGTGCGATTTTCATTTTATGCGTTGGAGTATTTTTCGCACGAGTGGCAAGCACTGCATTCAAAAAAGTGATGCGCAATCGCAAAGTGGATCACACCATTACCGGTTTTTGCGCCGCATTGCTACGCTACGCGCTTCTGGCGTTTGCCATTATCGCCGCTCTGGGCCGTATCGGCGTTGAAACATCCTCTATCATTGCCGTGATTGGTGCCGCAGGCCTAGCCATTGGCCTGGCGTTACAGGGATCGCTCGCCAACTTTGCTGCTGGCGTACTGCTGGTCACGCTCCGGCCCATCCGTGCCGGAGAATATGCCAACGTGGGAGTCGTCGCCGGAACCATTGAAGAAGTGCATATCTTCTCAACAACGCTGCGTACCGCCGACAATAAAGTGGTAGTGGTGCCGAATGGTAAAATCATCGCCAGTGAAATTACCAATTTTTCCCGACAGAAAGAACGTCGCGTGGATATCACCTTGGGCGTCGCCTACAACACCTCTATCGAACATCTGAAAAGCGTGCTGAAAACCGTGGTCATGCTTGATCCCCGAATTCTCCACGGCAAAGGATATACCATTCGCTTGAACGAATTTGCGCCATCGTCGCTCAATTTTGTCGTGCGCGTCTGGACCGAGAATAAGCACTACTGGGATGTCTATTTCGATTTAATGGAAAACATTAAAAACGCGCTGGATGCCAATCAGATCCATATGCCCTACCCGCAGATGGATGTACATTTAAACGACGTACGGAAGCAAGCCAGCATAGAGGATGTAACGCATTAATGAATACTCATAAATCTTCACGAGACCTGCCGCAAACGCTGTTCAGCATCATCATGATTCTGGCTCTGCTATGCTGTGCCATCTGGATCCTGCAGCCCTTCCTGCTCAGCGTACTGTGGGCAGGGCTGATTGTTATTGCCATCTGGCCGCTGTTCACCCATGTGCAGCGCCGCCTCGACGGCCAACGGGGCTATGCGATTACGCTGATGATGCTTTTTCTGACCATGATTTTTGTATTGCCGATGGTCTTCAGCGCAGGCGTGATGTCGCTCGCACTTGAGCAGATAATGCATTGGCTGATGCGTCTTGATACTTCCCATTTACCGACGTTCGACTTTCTGGAGCGCGTGCCCGTCGTGGGGAGCCATCTGCATGATAAATGGCTGCATCTTATTAACCATGATACCGCCACGTTTATCGCCTCACTGAAGCCTTGGGCAATGAAGTTAGTGATGCTGATGACGAAAGAACTCACCCACTTCGGCTCGCTGTTTATTAATGGCTTACTAATGCTGGTTGCCTGCGCCGTGTTTTTCCTTCACGGCCAGACTATCGCCCGGGGACTACGCCAGTTTGCATTTCGTGTAGCGCGCGAGCGAGGCGATCATGCGGTCCTGCTCGCAGGCAAAACCGTGCAGGCCGTAGCAATGGGCGTGGTGCTGACGGCAGTAATTCAGGCGGCGTTTGCTGGCCTGGGTATGGCGCTGTGCCACATTCCTTCCAGCGCGCTGCTCACCGGCATCATTTTTATGCTCTGCCTGATGCAGCTCGGCCCGTTCATCATCATGCTGCCAGCCGTCATCTGGCTGTTTTACAATGGTCAGCAGTGGTCCGGTGTGCTCCTGGTCATCTGGATGGTGGTGGCCTGCTCCCTCGATAACATATTGAAGCCGCTTCTCATCAAGCGCGGTGCCGATATCTCTTTACTGCTGATTATGGCAGGCGTGATTGGCGGGATGCTCACCTGGGGCATGATTGGCCTGATGGTTGGCCCCGTTCTGCTGGCTGTATCATGGAAACTGCTTTCTACATGGGTGGAAGAAGCGGAATATCAACCTGACGTTGCAAAGGAACTATTATGAAAATGATAAAAACGACGCTGCTGGTTAGCGCAATGATTTTTTCCGCCTCAGGCCTTGCGATGGACAAATCCGCTGCTGGCGCGGTAGCTGGGGCAGCTATCGGCGCGGCTACGGGTAAAAGCGTAAAATCCACCGTCGGTGGTGCCGTGGTCGGTGCCGGAACGGGGGCGATGCTCAAAAGCGGTGACAAAGGCAAAGCCGCGCGCAAAGGCGGCGCGGTTGGCGCGGTCGTCGGTGCGGGCGCTGCTGCCGTAGCCGGAAAAAACGTGCTGAAAGGAGCGGCTGTCGGTGCTGGCGCAGGCGGGATGATTGGAGAGGTAACGCACTAACGTTATTAGACCTCCCCCACGTCGCTGTGGGGGAGTTTACGCCATGCCGCCTACGATGAGAGCTGCTGTACAAAGGTCTGTGAAAATTCGAACGGATCTTGCGGCAACATTGTACTCTCGTTATACCCTTCGTGATCGTTGCCGTAAGGGTCGGTACCCTGTGGGAAATCGCGGTCGAGAGACCAGGCGCATACTTGGTAAATACCGTTAGCTTTTGCAAAATCCGTTACCGTTTTCACATTAGCCAGCGTGAATATTTCAATCGCCACGTCATTCTGTCCAATCATTGGCGTTACGCCGATGAGGCCATACAGCTCCTCATCGGATTTCGAAGGATAAATAGCCTTCAGCTGGTTTTTTGTACTGTTCACGGCCTGTATGGCGTAGTTGCCCATATCTCCTGTAAACGACGGGCCGTAATCCATCGCCATAATGACCACATAAACGTCCAGCCCGACGCTTTTGGCGTAATCGACCATATCCAGGCCTTCCTGCGTTAACCCGGTCGGGAGAACCGGAAGCGTAAGGCTGAATTTAAGATCGGAAATCTGGCTTTTGGCCTGAACGGCCGCCGGGAAAGCCACGCGATAGTCATAGTAAGATGCTGTTTCGAAATCAAGGTCGAATGTTTTGACGCCGTAATCATTTGACAGGCTAACGTAAAAATCGGCCAGTTCGCTGGCGGTGTAGGTCGTGGACGGGTCGATGCCATTCGCGCCGCCAAAGGAGAAAATCGCCTCGCCCCCCTGCGACTGAATAAGATTGACAACAGGACGAACGCTGGTCAGCGGGAACGAGCTGTTGCCCCATACCACTGTTTTGCTGCGCTGCCCATCGAGGGCCAGGAAAGCGAGATGGAATTTTTTCACCCCTTTTTGCATTGCGCCGCTGATGAAGTCGGTGTTCATCCTGGCTGGCGTACTGTTCCAGTTGGCAAACAATGTCACATCAATATAAGGTGCATACGCCACGCTGCCCCCAACCGGAGTTGACGTTGTCGTGGTAGTTTTAGCTGCACTATAAGCAGACTGGTTGCCGTTATTATCCACTGCCGCCACGCTAAAGGTGTAAGTGGTATCTGGCACCAGCCCGCTTACGGTACCGGCCGTGCCCGTACACGTGACGGTACTATTCGCTCCCCCCTGAGGGGCGTACTGAACGAGGTAATATTTAATACCGCTACTGTCGGTTGAGGCATCCCAGGCCAGCGATACCGACGTTGACTGTGTCCCCGTGATGCGCAGATTACTCGGTACCGTAGGCGGCGTTGTATCCGGCACGACGACAGGTGTTAGCACCTGAATGGTGGCTGAAGGCTGCGAAACGTTACGCGCGGCATCATAGGCGACGACATAAATATCATACCGCGTGTTAGCGCTCAGCCCCTGCAGGGTAGCGGATGTCGTGGTCGCTAGCTGGTGCTGCTGCACCCCGTTCGCGGTGTACACCACAGCATATCCGGCAACGCCCTCGTCATCGGTAGCCGCGGTCCATGCGAGGGAGATTGAAGAGCTGGTCGAGCCAGTGGCATGCACATTGGTTGGCGCTGTGGGTGCGTTGGTATCTGGCGAAGGCCCGGAGCCGTTTGCGGGCTGACCATTAACCCAATATCCGGTGGGCAACTTGTCCGGATCGAAACCTCCGTTGGGAAAGCTCAAGCCAAGGGTAAAATTCAGGCTGGCACCGTTGGCCACGGGCGTCAGGTAAGCATCTATCAGGCCCATTACCTCAAGCGAGGCGGTCTCATCATTCAATACCGTGAATCCCGAACCACTTGAAGCCGTAGCGGCCTGAGCAAGATCGATTTTAATATTTATCGGCGACGCGAGAGCGGCACCGGAATTATTCGTCATTTTAATGTCTAATTCTGCATACCAATCGGAAATACTTCCCCATGAAGGGACAAACGTTACATTAATGGGATCAGTCATAATTACCTCGAAAAGAGTATATAAAGATTCCTCACCACTGCTAATGGGGCAACGTCAACCAAATTGAAAAGCACAATTTAATTAAAAGAAATACCATTTGGAACTAAAAGATAACAAGTAAAAACGAAAGAATAATAGAAAGGAGTACGAGAGTTTTCCAGTTTTGGCAGTATCAACTCAACAACATGTTATGTATTAATTTTTATTATCTGACAGAATAATACTTCATAATATATTATATATAATGCATCATATTTTATATTTGAAAATTACAAAATATACTCACACGCGGGGCTTTGAAATAAAGATGGCGTATTAACACCATCTTAATTGCACTAATAAAAGTAGAAATACCTGGGGTAATGTATATAGATGAATAAAAACAATATAATAATAACCCCCCCTAAACTTTGAACTGTAAGAGCATGAATGAAAGGCACTACAGAATGGGGGATCCTGTAGTGCTCATTTTTATTTGATATTGATTTCTGCAGTCATTTTGCAGGTTGCCATCAATGTTGCGCCACGCGGAGACACGACCTGTACCTGATCCCCTGATTTTTTACCTTCGCAAGGCTTCACCATGCGGGTTTCAAAATCTTTCATGGCTTTTTCAGTTTGCACATCTGCAGCAAAACCCTGAGCACTGCCGAATAAAGCCAGTACTGCACATGCTGACGCTATCTTTCCAAAACGCATTTTAAGCTCCTGTCATAAAAATATAAAAATCCCATGCCATCTACTTGTCCAACCGTTCTATAAAATGTTTAAAGCGGTAAGAAAATAGATAATATTATAATGTCTGGAGTCTGAGTCAGCCGCAATGGAATAAAAATCCATAATTAGCTCCAACTGTCCTGTTAAACACGTCACGTCATCGTCTCGTCATCACCGGATATGTTCCGAATTATCCGGTCCTGTGGATCGCGCGATCAGCAAAGTAGCGCATCGATAGCCACGCTTACCTCCTCCGTTTTTAACCAGCGCGGCGCTTTCAGGATATCCGCGTAGTAACTAACCTGAGTAAAGAGCATTTCGTCGATTACCCGTTCTGCCCACCGGACAGCGAGTGCCTCATCAGCAGAGAGGTCGCACTTGCAATAGAATCAAGATGAAAGAGTCTAATTTCTGGTGACGACACTGGGCGTAGTTAGCCTTACAGGAAATCGGCACACCATGCGCACGACATATTACTATGTCACCTGTAATTAATCCCAGCTCGTGATTTTGTAGGTGTGACAAGATATTGTGAATGGGAAAGGTGGCAAGTGGCATTTCTGAAACCCGCCATGCAAAGTTAAACAATACTTGATGTCGTATGCCTGTTGGCAGCTATCCTGACGCGTATCCGTGCCTACTCCGTAGCGCTGGCGGCAAAAGCGGTAGAGAAGGTTAAAGTGACCAGCACAAATAGCGCGGCGGCGGAATGGAATATTGTTCTCATGGGTTAACTTCTGAAATATAAAAAAAGCCCGAAAAAATCGGGCATGTAATAACACATTACAAAGGCATCCATATATCTACAGAAATATTGTATATGATTTTTCGCTTTGTCTTCCGCAAAAATAAATTCTATTTTTAGATGTTACACAGAAGACTAATTCGATTGCTGCGTTACGAATAAATGATAATAAATGTCACAGTAGAGGTGACATTTCCCGCTCTGGGCTTTACGCCGACTGGCACGTAGTCCATAGAAAGGGGGCAAGTTAAACCTTCTCGAAAACTGTAAGGACACGGTGTCGTTCGGGACGATTTTTTCACCGTCTGGTCCATTGTGCTGAAGCCCCACTTTTTATGCGTTCTTTCCAGCGGCCTCGTTGAGCAGGACATATTCAAAATGTAGTCCGTCTGACCATGAAAACTGATCGTGGCGTTGGTAAACACGCTAATATTGCAGTCATTCAAAGCCACATTGAACAGCCTGACTTCATGGTACACGGCACATCGGTGAGGGGGCCCATGCAGGGAAGAGGCTTTAGTTGCGGCCATTGTGGTACCATTCTTTACTGCTAATAGTAGCTACCTTGAACACGGCAGACTGAGTTTTTGGTTTGGTGCCTTATTCAATAAAATTAATCAACTGTCCAGCGGGCATCTCAAACGCCATCACGGCTTTCCACAGCACAACTGATCCAGATTCTCCAAATAGCACCTATTTAAATGCAAGAACAGCAACTAATGCTGCCTTGAATGAAACAGAACGAATGATGAATCGCTTGGGAATGTAAAAAGTTGACAAGCTCAATTTCTACTTCAACTCATGAAGCAACTTTGAATTTACACACACGAGCATTTTCCTCTAAAGGCGTAATCACGCGAGGAATAGTAAGTTCCGTTATCACAACGACTTTTGAAATATAATTAACGTTTAAATAGCCCGATAGATTATACTCATTTGTCTATCACTATTAATTCTTCGTTGCCTGGAAAAAATCTATTTTAGTAGCCAGTTCATAATCATTTTTAACCCCCAGCTTAAGCATAATTCTTCGTTTGTGTGTACTGATTGTCTTCTGGCTTCGGAACAACATTTTTGAAATTTCCACCCCGTTCATGCCACGGCACAATCCTTCCAGAATTTTCTTTTCAGCAGGTGTAAAACTGATTTGTAATGGCAGAACTGGAGCACAGGCCACACAACGTTCAATTCCTGGGCTTATATAGCGGCGTTGTTTCATGCTCAGTTCAACAATATTGCGAATATGGAACTGTCGCTCATCCACAAACAAAAGGGAACAGGCAGATGCGTAAAGTTCATGTGCCATATGCTGCTGGTTGCTTTTTAATAACACCAGCAGCTGATACCCGCTCTGCATGGAGAGTAAAAGCGCGTCCTGGTCAGGCAAATTCTGGTTATCCTGGACATCTGTGAAATCTAAAATAATAAGATGGGTATGAGTAACATCACATACGTTAAGCCATTGATATTTCCAGAGTGGATTCCCTAACATCATGGTATTAAGCATTTCAGTAAGGCCAATATACCAAGTAGGATTTTTGATGCGAGAAACAATATTAAAAGTAAACATGATCTGTCCTTATCTGGTAAAGTCAAAACCCTTTAGAAATGTAAGCAACTTAAACCATTCTGTTGCAGACTCGATTTTAAGATTTTTCATTGCATTTTTTCTGTGGGTATAAACCGTTTTATCGCTAATTTGTCGAAAAGCGGAGATTGCATGCACGTCCAGACCGCGAGAAAAATCCAGCACTGTTGCCAGTTCAGCTGGGGAGAGCTTTTTGATCCTTCTGATACTTTCAGCCGCCGATTTCTCCCTCAGAAAATAAGGAGAAATAAACGGGAGAGTAGGGTCAAACAGTTTGAGCTCAGTATAAAGGCGATCTTCATACAAAACATGATTAACGCCCAGTCCAAGCATAAACTTCATCAGCACAGCGCTACATTCCGGAAGCCAAACAACGATATCGTTTTTGAGTGAAGAAACACTATATATTGCTTGTAATACGGAGGACATATCCTCCCCGGCCCCCCCAAGACCTGCCGCAAATATTGACAGGTCTTGTTTAGATGTATGGATTTGCGTGCGTAACAGTTCTGCCCCTATATCGGTAATCACATAGTTTTTTTCATGTAGACAACGACGGGCCGCCCTCCGAAATAAAAGACGAGATTCATAAAGAAAGAGATGTGGAGGATTTTTTGTCAGGCATGTGGATATTAATGCATTTATAAAATCAATGTATTCCATCATATAAAATTTTTTTGTCTGCAAATCAAAATACATCCATTATTAGAGTTTGTTTGTTTTGTACATGTCGGATGTTTAGCATATCATTACACAATAGTAATAGCGCTGTTAGCATTTTCATCAGTCTATGTTAGACTAAAACGATTATAGCTCATTTTGATGGTTTACCCCCAATGAAGCCAGTAGAACACTATGCAAAACTGATCAGTGCGGTATCTCAACCCGCTCATATTCAAATGGGACGCGATCGTCAGATTATCTCACTGTTTCAGTACCCAGAACCCGTAGTCTTCATCCTGCACGAAGGGACAGTTTCGTTGTATCGGGGGCATGACCATTTGCTGATGGCTAACCTAAAAGCCCCGATTGCAATTGGTTTTAATTTTTTAGTGGAAAAAAATCAGGATATTTACTTTCAGGCTCGTGGAGTCGTTGCCTTCGAACTGGTTAGCCGCTCCACTTGTCTGGAGATCATCACCTCCAATAACCTCTGGGAAAGCGTTGCGTACTCATTCATGTTTACGACAGAAAGTTTTACACAAAACCATTTTCTTTCCACGGGCGTATCAACCTATGAGTTGGTCTGCAATAACCTGCAGATACTTATGGAAGAAGATGAAAGTCTGAGGCTGCGCACAAATGCCTGCGATTTTATTCAGGAAAAAACCTCACTTTCACGCAGCGGTATAATGAAAATGCTCGGTGATTTAAAAAAGGGCGGTTACATCGAATTACAGCGTGGTGTTTTATTGAAAATACACAAACTCCCTATCAAATATTGATTTTATTTCAGTTCCAATTTTGGAAGGTAAATATATTGATCTGGTTGTTTATACAAACAATAATGAAGTTATCTTAACCAGACCGGGAGTGATATTATGGCAAAAGTTATTAATTGTAGAATTAGTGCTCTTAAAATTCTTAACGCCCTATCCGATTCTAATCATGTTGTAGAAATAAATAATGGTGGGTTGATCTCAATCAATAAAAAAAATGAGGCCGAATGTTTTATGCTGCATGAAGGCTGCGTGCTGGTACGAAGAACCGAAGACGATCTGATAATCAGCAAACTAATTTCCCCTATCGTTTTTGGCTTTAATAAATACTACGATTTAACAGGAAAAGTTTACCTCGAAGCGGTAAATGACGTTGTCTTTGAGGTTATTCCCGCATCTCAATTTTACAAAAAAATTGCCCAGCATGATTTATGGGAATCCCTGCTGGATATCATGATGTTTATTTCATCAGAAATTTTTCATAAAACCAATATTTTGGCTATGCGAGATTCATGGTCAATTACACGATTGCAACTCATTGAATTATTGAGTGAACCCGACGTTATCAGAACCAAAATTAGCGCTTACGATTATGTACAGCAAAGGACACATCTCTCCCGAAGTGGGATCCTGAAACACCTATCTAGACTACGCAACGAAAATCTTATCGAACTTGAGAATGGGATTTTGATTTCCATTTCGAATTTGCCGAAATCTTTAACTTAATGAGTAAAATATATCTGATGAGCAGGCTCATTGGATACGGTTTCAGTTTGCACTGAAATACATCATATTATCAATATCTGCGCTGAGCGTCACATTTAATGCAACGTTGGTCGGCATGCTTTTGTCCTTGATGGACTGGGGAGCAGACAATGAAGAGGATACGTTCCGCACATAGTCACTACGGCTGGCTCGTGTACCTGAGCGGCGTCGCCGGTGTGTGTGTTAACCGGATACTTCTCCCGAGCGCGGATCTGTTTCATTGGCTCTTCCATGGCAGGCTCTGTCCCGTGACCAGTGAGCCTGTCGGGCGCGCTCTGCGTATTGCGTATTGCGTATTGCGCGTTGCCTGTTGCAGACATGCAGGGAGGACTCTATATCATCCTGTCAATCACTAGAGGGGGCGTTAGCCCGGATCATCAGTTTTCCCTGCTTATCATACGTCTGATGTTAATCGCCAGATGGCATAGAATCTCCGCCAGCAACGGTCCCGCAGGGACGGACTCATGCGCAACAGTAACTAGGTAATGGGTAGACAACAATATACTGACCCCAAAACCGGCTATGCAAAACTCTATGCCGAGGTGAAGGTTGTCCGGGACGAGAACAAAACTGTGGGCTACATCATTTCAGCGGTCGACGTCGTGGTGGCCGGTGCGGCCATCTTTGGTGGGATCGTCATGATGTCCTCGATGACGCCGGTGGGCGTGGTGGCTGGCGCGGTGATAGTCGTAAATGGCTTTAACACGATTTCACGGGAAGCCGCGCACAATCTCCTCGGTGATAAACAGACGGAGGGGATATTTGCGGACGGTTCGATGGAGTTCGCTGAATTTCTGGGCTTCAGCCGGCAGCAGGGGCTGGGAACCTATAAGGCTGTCACACTCTTCAGCGAAGTGTACGGCGCTTATGGCCTGAGGCTGAAACCCGAAGCACAACGGC